>OLNH01000008.1_pt1 | contig 248680 bp, 219 predicted proteins | sample 1643101 | NCBI WGS metagenome assembly OLNH01 (sample SAMEA3136758, study PRJEB25190) | human gut metagenome | biome: human gut; feature: human-associated habitat; material: faeces | place: Austria | collected 2013 | reverse complement strand
ACTTTTAAAACCCCTTCCGGTAACGGAAAGGTCTTTGCTGGAGGCAAAAGTCCCTTCGGTAAAGCGTAGAACCTCATGTGTTTATGCAGATCTGAAAGAACTTCATTTACAAATGGAAATCTTAAAGGCAGCATAAATGCAGGCAGATATACAGCGGACTACCTGCAATGTGGGAACCTGCCATATCTGGCATGGAAAAATGCGCATAACTGCGCTGGCCTAAGTTACAGGCGTATCCGCCGATATTTAGTCTGACGCCTAAAGCGTCTGGAAGCACGCGACTTCAGTCGTGTGAGGATAAAGTTTTTAATTCACTATGCGAAACCAATTACTATAAAAGATAATTGCTGGCTGCCGGAAATCCATGCCGGGTTATTCGCAAAATAACTGAAAAAGATCATATGAAATAAGATAATACAATCAATAAAGGGGATGCCGTTTAATACCACTTTTCGGCATCCCCTTTTTGCCAAAATAATTAAGTATTCCAATATCCGATATGGCAGAAATATTTCTGGGACAGATTGTATTCCGGAGAAAAATGAAAGGTTAGTTTTAACTGGTTGTATTACGGCGAATCAATATGGGAGTAATCTGTTTATGGACAGGCTTTTCCAGTGGTTTAGGGGAACGTTTTTTTTGTTCTTCCATCTGTTGAACCAGAAGCTCCATGGCAGTCTGTGCAATAATATCAATCTGCTGACCAACAGTTGTGATTGGGAGAATTGCCTCACTGGCAATGGGAGAATTATCAAATCCTATGATTTCATAGAAAGAGGGTAATTCTCGGTATTTCTGGAAAATCAGGTTAAGAAACATGTTTGCATAGGTATCGTTGGCAAGGAAAATGCCTTTTTTTTGATTGGGATATTTCTCTTCTATTCTTGTAAAAATACGTCTTATTTCATTTAAAATTTCCTGATAAGAATTACCGCTTACACTTAGATCAATATCATAAGGAACCTGATATTCTTTACAGGTTTCCTTAAATGCGCGAATACGGTCGTAAGCAGGAACTGCTTTCTCAACATTGACATTGATGTGGATCAGTATATCACATTTATCACGGATCAGCAGAGTGGTAGCCTGAAGCGCACCCATATAGTTGTCAGTGGTAACACTGCTGATATATTCCGCTTCACGTTCAATGGCAACGATGGGAATCTGATAGGAGGATAATTGTTTTGATGACAGCGTATGACTTAAAACAATGAGACCTTCAATCTGATAGGATAGGAGCTCTTCAATATATTGCTGTTCTTCTTCAGCCTCATGTTCACTGCTAAAGACGAGAAATTTGTAGTGATAATCACTGTAGCTGGACAGCAGCTGTGTCAGCATTTCAGAATAATAATGCAGATAAAGATTCGGAATAATGATTCCGATAAATTCACTTTTTCCATTCGCCAGAACTTTTGCAAGTTTATTTTTTTTATATCCAAGGGTATCAAGGGCCTGAGAAATTTTTTCCTGATTTTCAAGTGTAAGGGAATCAGGATGATTGAAATATCTTGATATTGTAGTTTTTGAAAAATGGGTATATGCTGCAATATCTGCAAATGTCACCTGTTTTTTTGACATGAAACTTATTCTCCTTATAAATAAATGCAAATATTTTTTTTAGTATAGCAATTATTATACAAAAAGGCAATATTAAAATAACCGATTACGTAACCGGTTATTTTAATGAAGAAAAGTGTTGACAGAGAGTGTGTGATGTAGTAACATCAGATTATAAAGTAATCGGTTACTTAACCGGTTTCATGAACAATGTATGAAAGGAATGGAGGAAAAAGTGCATGAAAACAGTGCAGAACCAAGCAAAGCCCGTAAGCAAGCAGACGTGGAGAAATAAGGTTACGTATGTGAAGAAAAACTGGCAGTTATATCTTTTTTTCTTAATGCCGGGACTTTTACTGACAATCATTTTTAAGTATCTTCCGATGGGAGGGCTTTTGATTGCGTTTGAAGACTATAATGTAATCAAGGGAGTACTTGGAAGTCCATGGGTTGGACTTGAATATTTCAGACGTTTTTTATCATCACCGGATTTTATGAACTATCTGATGAATACATTAAAGCTGAGTATCTATGGATTATTATGGGGATTTCCGGTTCCGATTATTCTGGCATTACTTATGAATCGTATTCAAAAAACGGGGATCAAGAAAAAAGTACAGCTTCTGATCTATATGCCGAATTTTATATCTGTAATAGTACTTTGTGGTATGGTTCGTATGCTGTTATCACCGGTAGGACCTTTGAATAGGCTGCTTGGGATTAGCACAAACTGGATGACAATGCCATCTGCTTTCCGTACTATTTATATAGCAAGTGGAATCTGGCAGACTGCAGGCTGGGCATCTATTATGTATACTGCAGCATTATCTAATGCGAGCAAAGAGTTGGAAGAAGCGGCAGTTATGGATGGTGCAAACCTTTTGCAGCAGATCTGGTACGTGGAGCTTCCGGCGATTAAGAACATTATTGTAATTCAGTTTATCCTGCAGGCAGGAAATATTATGAGCATTGGATTTGAGAAGGCATATGCATTGCAGACAGATATGAACCTGCCGGCATCAGAAATTTTATCTACATATGTATATCGCATCGGTCTTTTGAACGGTGATTATGGTTATTCTACGGCAGTAGGTCTGTTTAATTCAGTTGTCAATGTAATTCTGTTGATTTTTGTAAACTGGGTTGTAAAGAAGCTGAATGATGGAGAGGGATTATAGGAGGAAGAGAAGATGGAGAAAAAGAAGAGAAAATATTCAAGGACAGATCGTCTGATCCTTGGAATTGGATTCACGATTCTTGGACTGTTTGTACTTTCTATTGCGATTCCAATTATATATGTAGTGCTTGCATCTTTTATGGATCCTACTGTTTTGAATAATCAGGGACTGAGCTCTGATATTAAGGACTGGACTTTGGATGCTTATAGAAGAGTACTGGAGAATGAGATGATCTGGCGCGGATTTTTGAATTCTTTTCTGTATTCATTTGTATTTACAGTGATCTCAGTTTTTGTAACATTACTGGCAGCCTTTCCTCTGTCTAAAAAAGAATTTGTGGGAAGAAAATTTTTTAATCTGATTTTTCTGATCACAATGTTTTTTGGGGGAGGAATGATTCCAACATTTATTTTGATCAATCAGCTGCATATGGTAAATACAGTATGGGCGGTTTTGATTCCGGGAGCATTTAACGTTTGGAATATGATTCTTGCAAGAACTTATTATCAGTCAATTCCGGCAGAATTAAGAGAAGCATCTGCAATTGACGGTGCTAATGAAATTCAGCATTTTTTCAAAATTATGATGCCGGTATGTAAACCGATCATTGCAGTACTGGCACTGTGGTCATTTGTCGGAATGTGGAATAGCTACTTTGATGCGATGATTTATCTGAACGATGCAAATCTTCAGCCACTGCAGCTGGTACTGCGTTCAATCCTGGTGCAGAATACTCCACAGCCGGGAATGATTGCAGATATCCAAAGCACAGCAGAGATGGCAAAGGTAGCAGAACAGTTGAAATATGCAACAATTGTAGTATCAAGTTTACCACTTTTAGTGATGTATCCATTTTTCCAGAAATATTTTGATAAAGGAATTATGGTTGGCTCGGTAAAAGGCTAAAGAAAGGAATGATACAGATATGAAGAAAAACAGAGTAAGAAGTTTGCTTGCACTTGGACTTTCTTTAACAATGATGGTAAGTATAATGGGGTGTGGAAAACAGCAGAGGCTTGATGCTGAGATTAATCCGGATACACCGGTATCGGATGTACAGTTTCCATTGAAAGAAACAGAGGAGCTTTCTTTTATTACCAGTGCACCGGCCACTTCAACACAGGATCCAAATAAAAGAGTGATTTTCCAGAGAATGGAAGAACAGACAAATGTTCATATTGACTGGACCTGCTTTGTATCAGATCAGTTTTCAGATAAAAAGAATCTGGCGTTGGCTCAGTTTGGAAATCTGCCGGATGGACTGTTTAATGCAGGCATGAGTGATTATGATCTGTTGCGTTATGCAAAGCAGGGAATAATTATTCCGCTGGAAAATCTGATTGACAAATATATGCCAAACCTTCAGGCTGTGTTTGAAAAATACCCGGAATACAGAACCATGTGTACAGCACCGGATGGACATATTTACTCTTTTCCGTGGATTGAACAGCTTGGTTCCGGAAAAGAAGCAATTCAGGCCATTGGAGATATTCCTTATATTAATAAGAAATGGCTTGATTATCTTGGTCTTGAGATTCCAACCACAACAGATGAACTGGAGCAGGTACTGATTCAATTTCGAGATCATGCAGATGATCTGAAACAAGAGTTTTCCATTGAAGGTGATGTAATACCGATGTCATTTATTATCAATAACGGAGATCAGGATCCTTCAATCTTAATAAATGGATTCGGAGATGGTTATGGGGACACAGGAGATCATTTTGCTGTAACAGATGAAGGTAAGGTGATTTATACAACGGTTCAGGAAGGATACAAAGAAGGTATCAAATGGCTGCATAAACTTGTGACAGAGAATCTGATCGATCCGGAAGCATTTACACAGGAATGGTCTACTTATGTTGCAAAAGGAAAGAATCACCGTTATGGACTTTGCTTCACATGGGATATTGCTAATATAGACAACAATACGGATTATGTGATGCTTCCGGCACTGACCGGACCGGATGGAATGAGAAATATCACCAGACAGAACAACAGTGAGACCAGCGGTTTTGACAGAGGAAGATGTGTGCTTACTACCAGCTGCCGTAACACGGCACTTGCTGCCGCATGGATCGATCAGATGTATGCACCCCTTCAGTCTCCGCAAAATAACTGGGGAACCTATGGAGAGAAGGATTCCTTTAATATTTTTGAGCTGTCTGTAAACAAAGATGGCGAAAAAATGTTAAAGCATATGGACTTAGGAGATCAGTCACCGGTGGAAGTACGTGAAGCGCAATCTGTAAATGGTCCTCTCGCTATATTAAATGAATATTATGGCGTATATGTAACACAGCCGGAAGATGCGAAATGGCGTCTGGATAATATGCATGAGACATATTTACAGGATATGAACAGCAAATATGTTTATCCTAATGTATTTATGAGTATTGATGATACAAACAAAGTGTCACAGTATGATACAGATATTAAGAAATATGCAGAACAGAAGAAAGCAGATTGGATCCTGAACGGAGGAATTGATGAAGAATGGGATTCTTATCTGAAAAAAATGGAGAAGTACGGGCTTTCCGATTACCTTTCAATCAAGCAAAAATATTTTGACCAGTATCAGGATTCATTAAGCAGTGAAAAATAAGAGAAGATATCATTTTGACAGGAGGAACTATATGAGCGAAATGTTGGAAAAGGCAAGAAAATATGAATTTATACAGGGACAGCAGATCAAAGAGGAAGAAAGACCAGCCTTTCATATAACTCCTTATGTTGGCTGGATGAATGATCCAAATGGATTTTCCTATTATAAAGGAGAGTATCATTTGTTCTACCAGTATAATCCGTATAGCACACATTGGGACAGTATGCACTGGGGACATGTAGTGAGTAAGGATTTATTGCATTGGAACTATGTTCCGACTGCATTGGCACCGGATGAAGATTATGATAAATTCGGCTGTTTTTCAGGAAGTGCCATAGAATTAGAGGATGGCAGACAGTTGCTTATGTATACTTCTGTAAATCAGGAGAAACTGGAAGACGGAACTGTAAGGGATATTCAGACACAGGCAGTGGCAGTTGGAGATGGTAAGGATTATGAAAAGTATGATAAGAATCCGGTTCTGACAGCCAAAGATCTTCCAAAGGGGGCTAGTAAAGTAGACTTTCGTGATCCCAAAATCTGGAAAGGGAACGATGGAAACTTTTATTGTGTTATAGGAAGTCGTCCGGCTGATGGAAGCGGACAGATCCTTCTTTACAGAAGTAAAAATGGCTTTGAATGGGAATTTGTAAGCATTCTGGCAAAGAATCAAAATCGTTATGGAAAAATGTGGGAATGCCCGGATTTCTTTGAATTGGACGGCAAATATGTGCTTCTGACAAGTCCACAGGATATGCTTCCGGAAGGATTAGAATTTCATAATGGAAATGGAACGTTATGTATTATTGGGGAGTTGGATCCTGAGACACATACTTTAAAGGAACAGTTTTGTCAAGGTGTTGATTACGGAATTGACTATTACGCAATGCAGACACTGCTTGCACCGGATGGACGAAGAATTATGATCGCCTGGATGCAGAACTGGGATACGCTTGCATATCGATGCAATGACTCTGGATGGTTCGCACAAATGAGTCTTCCAAGAGAACTGTCTGTTAAAAACGGAAGATTGTATCAGGTTCCGATCAGAGAACTTAATGCCATGCGTGCAAACAAAGTCGAGTATAACAATGTTGTGATAAAAGATACCAGGCTCACACTGGATCAGATTGAAGGACGAATTGTAGATCTGGAACTTGTGATACGACCGGCAGATAAAGACAATCTTTATAAAAAATTTGAACTCTGTTTTGCAGAGAATGAGAAATATCATTCTACATTATGCTTCCGTCCGGATGAATCTGTTTTAAAAATCGATAGAAAATTCTCAGGAAGCGAACGGGCGCTGGTTCATCAGAGCAGTTGTCTGGTAAACGGTGACAGCAATGAACTAAAACTGCGTGTGATTTTGGATAAGTTTAGTGTGGAAGTATTTATTAATGACGGCGAGCAGGTTATGTCTGCGGTTATTCTTACAAAGCAGGAAGCAAAGGGGATTTCTTTCTTTGCTGATGGTGCAGCTAAGCTTGATATAGTGAAATATGATTTATTATAATACAGCGTTCTAAATTGGGACATAATACAGCATTTATTGGTAATGATTTTTTTTGAGATCAGTTGAGAGCAGCCATAAAAGAAGCAGGAATTGATGACATTGGCTTATGTACAGATGAAAAAATTCATACTACGCTTGCTATGGTACATATATATCCGGATGGAGATAGGAATTTTTCCTTCTATCGTAATCCGGGAGCAGACATGATGCTGAATAAAACTGAGATTTCCGAGGATATTCTCAAGGAAACAGAAATGCAAATAAGTAAAAAACTTTAAATTTGTAATTCTTGCCAAATAGCAAGGAAATCGCAAGACTTTGGTCATGTGAATTTCCTTGCTTTTTTTTCTTAAAGTGTCAGGTAAGGCCCTTGTTTATGGAAGAAATCAGCTCTGCCAGTTGTTTCCTTTTGGTGCGTGTGTCACCGTTGATCATCAACTTGGAATAAATCTGGTTGACATATTGTTTCACAGTGCCTTCAGAGAGAAATAACCTCTCTGCGATTTCGCGGTTGCTCAGACGGTCGGTGATCAAAGCTGCGATTTCTGCTTCTCTGCTGTTCAGCATATTTAGGATCTCAGGTCTGGAATTATGGCTGGACAGGCAGCGGCAGTGTTGTTCATAAACAGAACCAAGGGAAAGGATCCGGTCTGTGAAAGGCTCTGGTGTTATGGAATTAATACTGTCCAGCATGTCCTTGATATAGTTATAATTTTCTACAAACGGAATCAGAAAGCCATCCGGCATGGCGTGTCCTAAGGCTTTCTGCAGAAGCTGTCGTGCATCATGATGTTTGCCCAGCATTGTGTAAGCAGCAACGGTCTGGATCTGAATGTGGAGAGACACAAGTTCATAGTGCATCTTCTCACAGACAGGCAGAAGCGTTTCGCTTCTGCCTATCACTTTTGCGTACATTTTCTGTGAAAGAAAGACCTGATTCTCGATCATTTCCATCATAGGTCTGCAGGGAGAAAGAAAGCTGACAGTGGATAACATATGGTCTTTAAATAATGCAGGAACCTTTTCCGGCATTCTAATTAATGCATAGTAGTAAGCATAAGTACTGTCAAAAATATTCAGCCACATCATATTGTGGAGAGACAGAAGCTCCTTACGCTTTACTTCAGGGTTCTTCACAAAGGTGACGCCCTCCTGAAAAAGGGAAAGCCTTGCAGCAAGGAAATCACAGCAGAGCGAAATATTGTGCTGTCCGTTTGAGGCAATGGTGGAATAAGTCTGCTCCAGTAGAATCTGTGCATCTGAAAAATTCCCCTGCATAAATGCTGCCTCTGCATTCATGAGCAATTCCGCACCCTGTCCATGTCCCTGGGTAATCCTGTAATAGTGGGGCATACATTCATTCATAGCTGTCAGTTCTGCATCCAGGGTTCCGGATCTGCGGTGAAACATCATCAGAACAGAAGGAGAACCGAAGGTCCAGCTTCCTGTTTTGCGGATACTGATGGCAGGTCTGGTCATTTTGGAACTGGCCTGACGGTGCAGAACGCTCATACCGGTGATATCGTTATACATCAGAAAACTCATAATAAGATCACATTCTCCGGAGAGATTCTTTCTCTCCTCTTCGGACAAAGTGTTATCTTCAGCTATGGTATCTGTCAGAAGCTGCTTCAGTTCCATCATTTTGGGAATCTGATGCCAGGTAAACATACGGCGCATTAATACGAGAAGGGCCAGAGGCCTGTTCTTCAGGATTTCTGTTGGACAGACATCAAGAAATGCGAGAACCTTTTCCGGCGAAAGAGAAGCCAGGAGGATTCCTGCATCCTTTTGGATAACAGCAAGTGCTGCATCATAGTTAAGAGCCTTGTTATAGGCAGCAAGTGCCTGCAGGAACTGTCCCCGGGATTCATACCATTGTCCGTAACGATTCCGGAAATCTGTCTGTTTTTCATGGGAAAGCATGGCAAAGGCACGCTGTGTACATTCCTTCATCATATGGTGAAAACGGAAGCTGACTCCATCGGGCAAAGGAGTGATAAAAGCATTCTGACTGGTCATAAGGGAAAGAATCTGTCCGGCTTTCGGATTCCCTGTAATAAAAAGTGCCATTTCAACGGTAAATTCATCTGCAAGTCCCATAACAGTGAGAAATTTCTGCTGCGCATCAGAAAGGGGTGCGATCATGGCAGAGGAAAACATATCATAGATATTAGAAGTATGGTCGGGAAAGTGTCCGTTTTCAAAAAAGGTACAGAGATTCAGATAGACTGCAGAGAACCATCCCTCACTGGAATAGAGAAGCGTGTTCAGCTGATCTTCGTTCAGGCTGGCACCGCAGCGATGGGTATAGACAGAAAGCTCCTGCCGATTCAGACACAGATCCCTGGTATGGATCTGATATAACTTTTTGCCAAGACGGAGAATCTCTTTTCCGGACAGAAAAGCATTTCTGCCGGATACGATCAGGTGGATATTTTCAGGCAGTCTGTTGGCAAGCATACAAAAAAAATCTGCAACATGAGGTTCACCCAGCAGATGAAAATCATCAATAAAAATGTAGTAAGAGGTCTGACCGCTCAGGGAATAACAAAGCTCATCAGCAAGCATCCCGGCACTGGCAGCATCTGAAGGGCAGCTATAATTATCCAGAAAATCAAGCCCTGCAAAGGCAAAGGCCTTCTGAACGCTCTGCCAGAAAACAGACAGATTATCAAAATAAATACTGATCCGGATCACACAGGAATTTCCGTTTTTGCTCTGTTTGTCCAGATACCAGTTGATAGCAGTTGTTTTTCCATATCCCATGGGAGCAGTCACAGCAGTGAATGCAGATTGTGAAATCGGTTTCAGATTCTCCTGCAGACGCTCAGAGATGTAAATTGTATTCAGACTATATTTCTTTTTAGACATCTGTAAAACCCCTCACTTGATACGATATGTTTCATTTTAACATATAAAGTATCAAAATGAAACTTTTTCCCAGGTGGTTTTTCAGGCAATATCTGCAGTCACTTTTGCTATACGGGGGCACTTTTTGGTGCCGAAAAGTGCATTATCAAATGAGAGGAAATCAGTTATAATTACAGGTAACAGAAACCTATAGCAGAGCAAAGATATGCAGGGTGTAGATCGGAAGTTAAAATTACTATAGGTAAATACATAGTAATAATGCCCAAAAACAGAAGATACATTTTTAGTAAAAAACGCTTTTGAAATCAAAGTAAAATGGCTTTATAATAAAAATAAGGGCGAGTAGCATAATGAGTCGGAAAACAACAGTTGTGCTGCTTGTTTTTATAAAATGAATCTCAGGAGGAATTGCATATGCATGAGTATGAAATCTTTATTGAGGATATAAATCCGTGTGGAGGAGAACAGTACAGTAAAAAAACTTTGATCGAGGCAGAAGCAGCCAGCCCGGAAGCTTATGTAAAAGAAAATGGAAGATTTCCGATTCTGGAATCCACACGCAATGAGAGTGGAGATGTTGTAATAGTAACAGGAGACAATCAGGGTTCTTTTGTACGTTATACTTTTACGGAATAAGAATGCCAGTCAGCAAGGAGTGGATTTTGTGAAATATGAAATTGGAGACTTTGTCAGCAAACCAGTTATAGGTATCTGTAAAATAGAAAATATTTTATATTTGAATCCGCAGGATGAAAAAAACGATAAGTTATATTATCTGATGAAACCAGTAGAAGATGAAAAGGACAAAATATATGTTCCTGTTTCAAGCTCAGATTCAAGACTGAGATTATGTCTGACAAAAGAAGAAGCCTGGAATCTGATCAAACGAATTCCGGATATCCCGACAGCATGGACAAACAATGAAAAAATGAGGGAACAAAATTATAAAGAAGCAGTAAGAGCAAATAACCCCGAAGCATTAGTTGCTATTATAAAAATGATTTATCAGCGGAAGCAGAAAAGACTTGCACAAGGGAAAAAATGTACTGCTACAGATGCAAGGTATTTCCAGATAGCAGAAAATCTGTTATATATGGAACTGGGAGTTGCACTTGAAAAGCCAAAGCAGGAAATCTGTAAAACGATTATTGATTACATCGATCAAAATAAAATAGACTGATGCGTATTGTAAAATGTAAATCGTAAAAATATTTCGTTTGACTTTTTAGAAAACAGGAAATATAATGATAACGAACGAGTAGCAGATGAGCGTAAATCCAGTTTCATGCTACTCGTTTTTCTTTTGTTAAAATAGAATATTTGCCATGAAAAAGTGTGTAGCCTGTTAGCGTAAGTCCAGCTTATGTGACAGGGTGCGCACTTTTTTTGTGCAGAAAAGAGAGGAGTAAAGACAAGATGGCAGAAAGTAACAAGATGAAGGATATGCCGGTGAATAAGCTGATGATCCAGATGGGAATCCCTATGATCTTATCCATGGCATTGCAGGCGGTCTATAACATTGTAGACAGTGCATTTGTAGGAAATATGAGAGTAGGCAGTGAAGCAGCATTAAATGCCCTCACCCTGGTATTTCCGGTTCAGATGCTTATGGTAGCGGTAGGAATCGGAACAGGTGTAGGAACTAATGCACTTCTTGCAAGGACACTTGGACAGGGAAACAGGGAAAAGGCTGCAAAGGTAGCAGGAAACAGTCTGTTCCTGGGTGTGATCATTTACGTGGTCTGTTTAATGTTTGGTATCTTTGGGGTGAAAGCATATATTTCATCACAGACAGTTGATGCAGAAGTACTTGAAATGGGAGTCAGTTATCTGCGGATATGCTGTGTGATTTCTTTTGGTATTATTTTCTTTATTTGAAAAGCTATTACAGGCAACAGGTCGTTCTCTTTATTCTACAATCGGACAGGTGGTTGGTGCTGTTGTAAATATCATTCTCGATCCGATCATGATCTATGGTATTGGACCTTGTCCTGAAATGGGAGTGAAAGGCGCAGCTTACGCAACTGTAATTGGTCAGGTTGCTTCTGCTGTATTGCTGCTTATTTTTCATATGAAACTGAACAGGGAATTCGGGCATGGACCGAAATACATGAAACCGAATGCTGGTGTTATAAAAGAAATCTATGCAATCGGACTTCCGGCAATTATTGCGCAGGCTCTGATGTCTATTATGGTTTATGTGATGAATCTGATCCTGAAGTTCAATCCATCAGCACAGACAGCCTATGGATTGTTCTATAAAGTCCAGCAGTTTGTTCTCTTCCTTGCTTTTGGTCTGCGAGATGCGATCACTCCGATCATTGCGTTTGCTTATGGAATGAGAAGCAAAAAGAGAATTCAGGATGGTATCAAATATGGACTTATTTATACCATTGCATTAATGATTCTGGGAATTGCAATTACGGAGATTTTCCCCGGAGCGTTTGCAATGCTGTTTAATGCAGGACAGTCAAGAGAATATTTTATTGCCGCGATGAGAGTGATTTCAGTGAGTTTCTTGTTTGCCGGAATTAATGTTGCTTATCAGGGAATTTACCAGGCATTGGATGGCGGCCTGGAATCACTGGTGATTTCACTTTTGAGACAGCTGATTATTATCCTGCCACTGGCGGGAATCTTTTCTCTGTTTGTCAGAAATGGTCAGATGGGAGTTTCGTTGATCTGGTGGGCATTTCCAATTACTGAAATAATTTCATGTTTTGTGGGATATGTATTTTTAAAGAAAATCAGAAAAAATAGGGTTGATGTTTTAAACTAGGAGGAATCAGAGATGGCAAAAAGAATTATTACGATCAGCAGGGAATTTGGAAGCGGTGGACGTTTTATCGGAGAAGAAGTGGCAAAGAAACTCGGAATTGCATATTATGATAAAAATATCATTGGTCAGATTGCAGAAAAGTCCGGCTTATCACCGGAATATATTCAGGAAAATGCGGAATTATCTCCGAAAAAAGGTTTGTTCGCATATGCATTTTCCGGTCGTGATATCACAGGAAAATCTGTGGAGGACATGGTATATGAGGCACAGAGAAATATTATTTTAGAATTGGCTGAGAAGGAGCCTTGTGTGATCATTGGAAGAAATGCAGACTATATCTTGAAAGACCGGGATGATGTGCTGAATGTATTTATTCATGGGGACATGCTGGAAAAAATAAAGCGTATCACTGGTTTATACAATGTAAAAGAGAAGGAAGCTGTGAAAATGATGGCAGACACAGATAAAAGGCGAAGAACAAATTATAACTTTTACACAGATCAGAACTGGGGAAAAGCCAGCAATTACACACTGTGCCTGAACAGCTCACAGCTTGGATATGACAGATGTGAGATGATAATTATGGAATGCGTGAAATAAAAACAGATTATGTTTTTTATTCAAATTGACTGAGTGGAAGATCCCTTTTTCTATGTAGTGTATCTGTAAAATAAAAGAGGCAGATATAATGAAAAGGAATAAACCAGCTTGTATCATTCAGGTAAGAGTTAAGTGATGGAAACATTTCAGATAATAATAGTTACTTTGCGCATTTTGTGTTATAATTGAGATTAACAGGAAATGATAAATATCTGCAAAATGAATGTTTATCAGGAACTTACCGGAGGACATTTTAGTTAAGACGTAATAGATTTCGGACTTTGTAAAATGCAAAAGGGAGATCAATGATATGAGAAAAAAAACAGTTCAAACAAGCAGTACCAAAAGCAGTACCAAAGGCAATGCAAAGAGTAATACAAAGAGTAATACAAAGGGCAATGCAAGAAACAGCGTAAAAAGCAGTGTAAAAAGCAGTGTAAAAAGCAGTGCAAAAAACAGTCCTCAAAAAGCTGTTAAGAATGTTGCTCCAACAGTAGAGAATGTTTCTGTTAAGCAAGCCGTAATTATTCAGGAGCCATCTGTTGAACAGAATGAACAGAACATTCCAACGAGACAGCCTGATCTGGGACCGCGAAGAAGTGTAGCCTTCATTGGATCAGAATGTTATCCATTTGTTAAGACCGGCGGATTGGGAGATGTAATGTCTGCCCTGCCAAAGAGTCTGGCAAAATTAAACATTGATGTTAAGGTCATTATTCCAAGATACAAATGTATTCCTCAGAAATTTCAGGAAAAGATGGAATACAGGGGTTCCTTTGATATGAATCTCTGCTCTGATGGAAAGCAGTATTATGTGGGAATTATGGAATATCAGGAGGATGGGGTTGTCTATGATTTTATAGATAATGATGAGTTCTTCTCCTGGGGAAATCCATATACGAATCTCATAGATGACATTCCGAAATTCTGTTATTTTGCAAAAGCTGCCCTTGCTGCCCTTAATTATCTGAACTGGACTCCTGATGTCGTGCATTGTCATGACTGGCAGGCAGCTTTAGTACCACTTTATCTGAGAACCTGTTTTCAGGATACAGATGTAGGACGTGCAATTTCAGTACTCACAATACATAATCTGAAGTTCCAGGGTATTTATGACAGAAAAAAGATTCAATACTGGTCAGGACTTCCTGATTATGTATTTAATAAGGACTGTATGATCCAGAACTGGCTGGATGCCAATATGTTAAAGGGTGGCATCGCTTACAGCAATAAAGTTACAACTGTAAGTAACACCTATGCTTGGGAGATTCAGACAGAGGAATATGGAGAGGGACTTGCAGAGCATTTAAGATATCACAACAATAAGATTTTGGGAATTGTGAATGGTATTGATACGGATATCTGGAATCCTGCAACTGATAAGCTGTTAGCTGCTGATTATGATGAGAAGTCAGCGATAAAGAATAAAAAGATTAATAAAAAAGCTCTTCAGGAATCTCTGGGGCTGGATGTAGATGAGCATAAGATGGTAATCGGACTTATTTCACGTCTCACCAACCAGAAAGGTCTTGATCTTGTAAATGACGTAATCCCGGGAATTATGGATGAACATACGCAGGTGGTTGTTCTTGGTACTGGTGATTCTCAGTATGAAAATACATTCCGCTATTATGAAAACAAATATAAAGGCAATTTCTGTGCATATATTGCTTACAATGAAAATGTGGCTCACAATATTTATGCAGGATGCGATGCACTTCTGGTTCCATCAAGATTTGAACCATGTGGACTTACACAGCTTATAGCCATGAGATATGGTGCAGTTCCGATTGTAAGAGAGACCGGAGGACTCAAAGATACGGTTCAGCCTTATAATATGTTTGAAAATACAGGAAACGGTTTTACATTTGACAGATATGAAAGCGGGCTGCTTTACGATGCGATCAACAGAGCAAAGACGCTCTATTTCGAGAACAGAAAATCCTGGGATGATATGGTGATCCGCGATATGGATAAAGATGTTTCCTGGGAAAAGAGTGCAAAACAGTACAAAGATATGTATGTAGGATTAACACCAAGAGATTAGAACGTGTTTGAAAAATGCTTTACGCAAGATTTCACATTCTGATGGGCTGGATTAAGATGCATTATTTTAGAGAATTGCTATAATAATGATGTATCCTTAAAGGATGCAGGTAAAACATTAGCTGGTATCAGATTGATATCAGCTTGTTTTATAATAGTGCAGAAAGAGAATAAGGGGAGGAATTGAAGCATGGCAATACCAAAGATTAATGAAGAAGATATCACAGCAGCGATAAAATATATTGAAGAGAATGGTGTACCTGAAAAAAATAAAAGCTCCCGGTACGTTCTTGTAACGGAAGAAGGGAAGCAATATCCACCCAAATATGTTATTGCAGTAGCAAATCATCTTGCAAATGGAGTTAATATTATAACAGATGGATTTAATGCGGTAGAAGCAAAGAATTATTTTGAGACAAGAGGTTATAACATTGAATCTAAGCAGGAAAAATATGAACTGACAATTACTGCGAAAGAAGTATCATCTACAGATGAAAGATTTACAATGAATAATTTGTCTTTTGGTGATAATTACAGACCAATTGATACATATTTTGTAAATGCATCCGGAGAAACAAAACGAAGAAAATATAACAAGGGTGAACGGAGAAATACGAATCAAACCTTGCCCCGACTGACATTTCAAATATTTGAAAGTCAGATAAATAATCTTTCAGATCTAGACAAAGCAAGTTTCCCTGTCTGTAAATACACACCTGAAGCAGAGACAATATGTGGCATATTTAAAACAGTAGAAGAGTTTCTGAAATATAAGAATTCAATGGAGCATTTGACATACAGAAGAGAAAATGGTCCACAGTATGTAATTTATGCCTGGAATTTATTTTCAACATTGTTGTTTGTGCAGGAATGCTTAAGGAGATTTGGAAGAGAAGGCGATAAATTTATTCTTGTATATCGTGACAAAACAGAACAGGAAAGAAACCAGGCTGTAACAGATGCCAGTGTTGTGGCGGAAGAGCAGAAAACTGCGAAAGGCTGTAAAAATCCATATTCAAAAATATTGCTGGAATCTAAAAATATTATTTTCAGAGGTGCACCGGGAACTGGAAAATCATATCTGGCAAAGGAAATTGCTGCGGATATTATCAGTGATGGGTACACTGACAAATATACAGATCTTTCAGATGAGCAGAAGAAGCAGGTCGAATTTGTTCAGTTCCACCCAAGTTATGATTATTCAGATTTTGTAGAGGGACTTCGTCCAAGAATGAATGAGGATGGCTCTATGGGATTTGAGTTACAGGATGGAATATTTAAGAAGTTTGTAGATAGAGCAAGGAAGAATTTTGAGGATTCAAAAAAATCAAAAGAATTAGTAGAACAGGAAATTTCCGCTAAGACTGCAATGACTGATTTTTTTGGAAGTATTGATTTGGGTGAAGAAACATTTACTACGATTAAGGGAAATAAATTTACAATTGTGAATGTGGATGACAGACATATTGATATATCAATTCCCGGAAATGCTACTATTGACAAGCTTAGTCTTAATATAGAAGAATTACAGAAGATGCTTGAATCAGATGTTACATTTGAAAAAATCAGTGATATTACAAATTTCTTTGGAAAGCAGTTTGCCACACAGGGATATTCTTATGATTTCGCAATTTATAAGGCTATTAAAGCGCGAAAGACTGAAAAGCAGAAATTGGTGGCAGTTCCGGAAACACAGAAAAAATATATTTTTATCATTGATGAGATTAATCGCGGAGAGATTTCAAAAATATTAGGCGAACTATTTTTCTCAATAGATCCCGGATACAGGGGAAAATCAGGAGAGGTAGCCACCCAGTATTCTAATATGCATACGGATCCAAATGAGAAATTTTATATACCGGAGAATGTCTATATCATTGGAACCATGAATGATATTGACAGGTCTGTTGACAGCTTTGATTTTGCCATGCGTAGAAGGTTTCGATTTGTTGAGGTTCGTGCAGAAGACACGCAGGATATGTTAGAATCATTAGAGGATGAAGAGCTTAAAACAGAAGCTATTGCAAGAATGGATAAGCTTAATGCAGAAATCATCCGTGTGGCGGATTTGAATGAAAATTATCAGATAGGTGCCTCGTATTTCTTAAAGCTTAAAGTATTGGGATTTGATGATCTGTGGACAGATTATTTGCAACCCTTATTGCAGGATTATGTACGTGGACTCAATGATGAAGAAGAATGTATGAGACGATTTGCAAAAGCATATGGTTATACAGCATCTGGCGAAGGTGATTCTGATGAAGCAGCTATTAATTAAAGATAATCAATACAAATCAAAGAGTTATTTTAGCGAGATAAAAGATGTAGTAGATTGTATTGCTGATAAAACCTTAGCTGAGTTGGAAAAAGAAGGGGTATTTGTATTTCCATCTTCAGTCAGAGAATCAGAAGATTTAACAAATGATCAGATGATATTACAAAGTTATAATGATATGTATGTTTCTGGAAATGTAATGGGATTTTTAGGAGTAGAAAATCAGAGACTTGTCATTGAATCGCGGTTCAGTCGAGGTGAAAGAGATTATTTCTTTCAGTATTTGCTTGAAAAAATTCTTGAATTTCCTAATTTTATAAATCTTGAGACAAGTGCTAATCAGGATGAAAGGTTATTTAGCCTGCTTCTTTTTCTGTTTCCAAGGTATTTACGGAATGCAATGAGAAAAGGACTATTTAAGACTTATATCTGCAAGAAGTATAACGATGGAAATGTCAGAGGATCCATTGATGTTGCAAGACATATTAAGAATAATACCCCATTTATTGGAAATATCGCATATTCCAAGAGAGAGTATTCGTATGACAATTACCTGATTGAATTGGTGCGTCACACAATTGAATATATTAAAGGGAAGAATTGTGGAAGAATGCTTCTTGATACTATAAAAGATGAAGTGAATCAGATCATTCAGGCAACACCGGAGTATAGAGCGAAAGACAGAAGAAAAATCATTGATAACAATATAAAAAATGTGGTTAGACATGCATATTATCATGAGTATCGCTTGCTTCAGCAACTGTGTATTTTGATTCTCAGAAATGAGCAGCATCAGTATGGAACAGGGACACGAAATGTATATGGAATTTTATTTGATGGTGCATGGTTATGGGAAGAGTATGTTAATACATTGATTGGGGATGCGTTTTATCATCCTAAGAATAAGACTGGAGATGGGACTCAACATCTTTTTGCCGGAAATCATGGTACGATTTATCCTGATTTCATAGGGAAAGACAGAGAGAACCGTATTATTGCGGATGCAAAGTATAAACCATTGAACAATATAAGTGGTAAGGATTATTTGCAGGTTCTGGCATACATGTTCCGATTCGATGCCAAACAGGGATTTTATCTTTATCCAGAAGCCAAGGGTGCAGATAGTCAGCACTTTAGGTTGAATAGAGGCGTGACTTATGAAGGTAAGATTTATCCAAGAGAGGATATTAAGGTAACAAAATGTGGACTTAATATTCCGCAAGAAGCAGATAATTATAAAGATTTTATAATTTATATGCAGCAAGAAGAACAGTCTTTTAAGGAGAAGATTTTTCAGTAAAAAGGTGTGTGTTATGGGAAATGAGTCAGGGGCATGATCATACATGACATGGAAAGGAAGGTGCCGATAATAATATCGGCGTCTGTTTTTGTTCTTAAAACTGTCGCCGGGACAGCGACCATATAAAGACATCTGTTGCTTATAATCATATTGTAACAAAGAAAGAGAGTTACCGGAGTGATTCGGGGATTGGAGGCATATATGTACGGAGCAATTTTGGGAGATATTATAGGAAGTCCATTTGAGTTTGACAGAGGAGATAAAACAAAGGAATTTGATTTGTTTAGCAAAGGCTGTAGATTTACCGATGATTCTGTTATGACAATAGCAATAGGAGAAGCATTGTTGGCAGTTGGAACGGAAGCTACAGGAAAGGAAATCGAAGTGGCGGTAGCAGCTAACATGCAGGATTGGGGAAGAAGGTATCCACATGCTGGTTATGGTGGAAGATTCAGGTGCTGGCTTAGTGAAAGAAATCCTAAGCCATACGGAAGTTATGGTAATGGTTCCGCCATGAGAGTATCAGCAGCAGGATGGCTTTATAATTCCATTGAAAAAACCAGAGAGGTGGCAAGAGCGACTGCGAATGTGACACATAATCATCCAGAAGGAATTAAGGGTGCAGAAGCAACAGCCAGTGCAATATACATGGCCAGAAATGGTTCTTCAAAAGAAGAAATTAAAGAGTATATTGAAAAAGAATTTCGTTATGATCTGGATAGAAGTTTAGATAAAATCAGGCTGGGGTATCATATGGATGAGACATGTCAGAAAACTGTGCCGGAAGCAATCATTGCCTTTCTGGAAGCCAGAGATTTTGAGGATGCCATACGGAATGCTGTATCGCTTGGCGGAGATACTGACACATTAGGAGCAATTACCGGAAGTATAGCAGAAGCATTTTATGGAATTCCAGCGGTGTTGATTGCAGAGTGTAGAAGGCGGCTTGACGAGGGCTTGATGACAGATGTTCTTGATGAGTTTGACCGTGTTCTTGGCAGGAATGGAAATGCTGATTCAGATGACAAAAAAGATGATTGAGTTTTTGATCAGCGGATACGAATATTATGAGAATGAAAGGAAGAGCAGGCATAATGAAAAAATCTGGTTGATAAACCAGGTAAAAGTGATATACTGAATACAGAAGAAAAGAAACCGTGTGGAATTACAGTTTTGTTTTCACACGGTTTTTTAGAAAATCGAGGTTAGACAAGACTAACATGTATGATGTTAATTTACTAGACAATGTAAAAAAGGACGGATTTCTATGAAATATTGATTTATGGTGCAGATGTGATTGGAGGAAAACAACATGAAAAACGAAGAATACAAAAAACTGTCAATTGCTGAATTTACAAAAGTAGCAGGAAGATATGAAAGTAACCATGCTGGTATTTACGAAATGTGTAAGAAAGATTATCCGGATATTCTGGAAGAATTAGAGAAGGAGCCATTTAGAGATTTATTGGATGCCGGCTGCGGACCTGCTCCGATGATTTCTTTATTATCAAAAAAATATCCAGACCGACATTATACAGGTCTGGATTTGACTCCGGCCATGATTGAACAGGCAAAAAAGAAAAACATTTCAAATGCAACGTTTGTTGTAGGAGACTGTGAGAACTTTCCTTTTGAAAATGATTCATTTGATGCAATTATTTGTTCTATGAGTTTTCATCATTATCCGGATCCACAGGCATTTTTTGACAGTGTAAAAAGATGTCTTCGTCCAAATGGAAGATTGATCCTGCGGGATGTGACCAGTGACAATAAAGTATTGGTATGGCTGATGAATACATTGGAAATGCCTCTGGCAAATATATGCGGACATGGAGATGTTCGGGTTCCAACAAGAGATGTGGTCATGAAATGCTGCAGAAAAGTAGGATTAAAAGTAGAAAAATTTGAAATCCGCAAAGGTATGAGGATGCATTGTGTTGTCAGAAAAGTCTGAAGGAGACTAGCTATGAAATTTTATGAAAGTGGAGACAATCGTAAACCTGTGATATTTTTATTTCCCGGTACCTGTTGCCAGTATAGTAGCTTTGATCATGTACTGGATGGGTTACATTCTTATTTTTATACGGTAGCAGTTTCTTATGATGGATTTGATTCAAACGAGAAAACAGAATTTTATTCGATGGAAGATGAATGTGAAAAAATTGAGCAGGAAATCAGAACAAAGTATGGTGGGAGAATTAAAGCAGCGTATGGATGTTCCCTTGGAGGAAGTTTTGTATCCCTTCTGATTCAGCGGAAAAGAATCCATATAGATCATGGCATCATTGGGAGCAGTGATATGGATGAAGCAGGTTCGTTTATGGCAAAGCTCCAGTCATCTATCATTGTGCCAATTATGTATAAAATGGTACACACGGGTAAATTACCTAAGTTTATGCAAAAGAAAATAAATGAAGCAGATGAATCAAGAAAGAAACTGATTGATGGATTTGTAAATATGTTTGGTATTGACAAGGGAGGAAGTCCATGGATTACGAAACAGAGTGTTTATAATCAGTTCTATTCTGATCTGGTTACGAAAGTCCAGCATGGAATTGATGTACCGGGAACAACAATTCACGTGTTTTATGCAACAAAGATGGGTGAAAAATACGAAAAGAGATATTGTACTTATTTCAAAAATCCGGATATCCGAAGACATAACATGCAGCATGAAGAACTGTTTTGTTGCCATAGTGCAGAATGGGTGAAAGAAGTAAAAAAAGCAGTGGAAGGCGACAGACAATGAAAGAAAAAGTGAATGTGACAGGTGTGCCGGAAACGATGGTACAGACCTTGTATGCAAGAGCAAAAGAAACAAGAAAGAAAAATGCTAAAATAAATGACGAAATTGCAGTAGAACTTGTGAAAAAGCTTGATTATGACTTTTCCAAAGCAGATAAAGATAACGCTATGACTTATGGTGTGATTGCGAGAACAATTGTATTAGACCGGATGGTTAAGCAATATTTGGAGAAAAATGCAAATACAGTTGTTATAAATATTGCATGTGGACTGGATACCAGATGTTATCGAATGAAAGGGAAATATCTGCATTGGTACAATATAGATTTGCCGGAGACTATGAAGATAAGGCGGCAATTTCTTCCAGAAACAGGTCCGATATATCAGATTGCAAAGTCTGCAATGGATAATTCCTATATAGATGATATCGATTATCACGGTGAGAATGTTCTGGCAATAATCGAAGGGCTTACAATGTATTTGTGTGAAAAAGATATCAGAAAAATGTTTTCTATTATTGAAAAATCGTTCAAAAAGGTAACCGTAATGGTCGAAACCATGTCACCTTTTGTTGTAAAACATGTGAAAGAAAAATCCATAGAGGGAAGCAATGCAAAATTCACATGGGGAGTTAAGAACGGAACAGAACTGCAAAGAATTGTGCCGGGATTTTCTGTTCAACAGGAAGTCAGTCTGGTTGAAGGAATGAAAATGCTTATACCGATTTATCATGTGATAGGAAAGATTCAAATCGTTCAGAATATCTCAAACAAAATAATAGTTTTGGAGAAACGTGGCCGATATTAAGGAGATGATACAAATGAAGAAAAGACATTTTGATGTGGAAACAGATGGATTTTATGGAGCATATTGGAAATGTAAAACAGGCTCAGACTGTGCAATGATAGCAATGATCGGAGATGATCCAGAGGATTATCTGGCGCGTACATCCGTGAAATGGCTACATAAACTCGGCGTAAATGTGATGACGATGTCACCTGGAAAAAAGGATTATGGACATCATAATTATCCATTGGAACGTATAGAGAAAGCAATCAATTGGTTAAAAATGAATAGTAATCAGAAGATAGGAATTGTCGGGGCATCTACTACAGGAACACTTGCATTGACTGCCGCTTCTTATTTTGAGGATATTACATTAACGATAGGTCTGACACCGAGTGATTTTATCTGGCAGGGGTTTATGCAGGGCAAAAAAGATGGCTGTAAGGAATGGCCGATTGAAGGAGAAGCTCTTTTTTCTTACAAAGGAGAACCCCTTCCGTTTGCTATAAACATCCGGATTACTGGCATGTGATTAAGAAAGAAACAAAACGGACCGGTGATATGATTAATTCGAGAAAACTGTTTGATGATTCGGAAGCAGTTCATGCAATTACAGAAGAAATGATCAAGATTGAAAAAATTTATGGAACATTATTGTTAATTGGCGCTGAAGATGATGTGTTGTGGGATACTGCAAAATATATCCGACGTATGAAGCAGCGTATGAAAGAACATCCACACACATGCAGGCTGGAGTATGTTATTTATGAGCATGGAACCCATTTCGTTTTTCCGGAGAGTATGTTAAGGACGATGTTGCCAGTTGGTTCTGGAATTTTTATGAAACTGGCATTTCAGGCAGCAAGAAACATCCGATACCATACACGTTATAATCTCATCTTTGACAGTTGATTAGTTAAAAAAGTGCCACAAGCCCTGTAAGGGGTGTGGCACTTTTGTCTCGAGATTTTGCATTGTCTTGTTGCTTTTTTAGAAATTAAGAAAGTTCTGCCACATTCTTGTAGCCCAGATGGAATTAATCATCAATGTCGTATTTGTTTTCCAGCGCTTCTTCTGCTAATTCCAGTTCATCTTCCAGTTTTTCAATCGCGCGTTCTCTCGCTTTGTATGTCTCGAAGCTAATCTCTTTCATCTGGTAAGCATACTCAAATTCATCATCAAGTTTATCCAGTTCGTCATCAACTGCGTCTATCTGTTTTTTCAAAGCGTAGAATTGTTCGTGATTCTCAGATGCATTTGTAGATCTTTTTGCATTGTTTACACTTTTTGTTATATTACGGATATCGTTTTCATAAGAAGAGAAATCATAATCCTTTTCGTTCACATTCTCTACTGCGTTTTCTGTGTTACTGATGTTATCATCATCGTCATCTGTATTTGATGTTACAACTTCCTGTGTCTTAATTTCTACATCTTCTGCTGCTCCATTATTGGATGAAGTGCATCCTGTAAAAGCAAATATTAATGTGAGAGATAATAAAACTACTAATATTTTTTTCATAACATGTTCTCCTTTCGGCTCTTGGGTGTTTTGTTTTTGCTGTTATATGTATCATATAGGGGGAAGATTAAAAAAAGATTAAAACAAATAGTAATTTCAAAAAATGAAAAAAAGGACTCTAGCACACGAAAATGATTGGTATTATAATAATTACATTATGAGATTACTGATTGTTGAAGACGAGAATGATTTAAGAAACATTGTCAAAAAAAGGCTTGTCAAGGAACATTACAGTGTAGATGCCTGTGGGGATGGTCTGGAAGCGATGGATTATATCGATATGACTTCCTACGATGGTATTATTCTTGATATCATGTTGCCGGGAAAGGATGGATATGAAATCTTAAGAGAATTAAGGCGACGAGAAGATGATACACCGGTTCTGTTACTGACAGCAAAAGACAGCATTGAAGACCGCGTCAAAGGACTGGATCTTGGTGCCGATGATTACCTGATCAAACCATTTGCATTTGAAGAACTGCTTGCAAGAATCCGTGTCATGATGCGTAGAAAGCCACAATTTACATCCAATCAACTAAAAATAGCAGATCTTATTCTGGATCGTGACACAAGAAAGGTTACAAGAGCCGGAAATGAAATTGATCTTTCTGCAAAAGAATTTATGGTTCTGGAATGTCTTATGCGCAACAAAAATATCGTAATGACAAGACAGCAGATTGAACAGAATGCGTGGGACTTTGATTTTGAAGGTGGTTCCAATGTGATCGACGTATACATTCGTTATTTGCGAAAAAAAATCGATGCAAAATATGAACAAAAACTCATCCACACTGTTCGCGGTGTCGGATATGTAATGAGGGAAAACGAATGAAACAGCTGACGATCAAGAAAAAAATTACGCTATGGTACACCGGAATCATTGCCGTAGTTCTTGGGACTATTTTAGTTCTCGTCCTTCTTTTTGTGGATAAGGTTGGAATTTCTGCGACAGAAGAAGAAATCAGTGCCGCAGTGACTGGTTTCTCTTCAAATATTAATTTTCAGGATGATTCCTTTTATCTTGACGGCGATACCGAATTTTACGATGACGGTATTATGTTTTGTATTTATGACAAAAACGGACGCTTACTTTATGGAACGATTCCAACCCAATTTCCAGAAGAAACTATCCTCAAGTCGAATACACCGCGAATGATAACCGGATCAAATCGAAAATGGATGATATATGACAGCGTTTACACTTACGGTGATGATGAGGAAATGTGGGTACGAGGAATTACCTCCGTACATTCTATAGAACTTTTCATGCAGACATCCGAGAAAATGCTGTTGATTGTTTTCCCATTACTCATTATTCTGATCGGAGCCATCGGATATTTTATGATCAAGCGGGCATTGAGACAGGTGGATCTTATCTGCGATGAAGTTGAAAACATCAGCAATGGAAAAGATCTTTCCAAACGATTGTCTCTGCCAAAAGCAAAAGATGAATTATACGAATTGTCGGAGAAATTTAACGAAATGTTCGAGCGCTTGGAATTTTCGTTTGAGAAGGAACGTCAATTCACATCAGACGTATCCCATGAACTGCGGACTCCAGTTGCTGTTATCATTTCCCAGTGTGAGTACTTATTGGAAAATGAAAACTTATCTGCGGAAGATAAGGAAGAGATTGCAGTCATCTTAAAGCAGGCAAAACGAATGTCAAAGCTGACAAGCGAAATGTTAATGATCGCCAGAAACGAACAGGGCGAGCAGCATCTGATGGAAAAACTGGATTTTGGATTATTAAGCGAACTTGTAATAGAAGAACTGCAGACAAAAGCACAGGAAAAAAATATTGAGATTACCCTGCAAAAGCAGGACGACTTATTTATGAACGGCGACCAGACATTGATTTTGCGTATGATGATGAATTTAATAACCAATGCCATCAATTACGGAAAAATAAATGGACATATCCATGTTATCCTGAAGGTCGAAAATGACCAGATTGTCGGTGAAGTGAAAGATGATGGTATTGGAATAAGTGAGGAACATCTGGACAGAATCTGGGAGCGTTTCTATCGCATAGACAAAAGCCGTTCCAGAGAAAATGGCGGTACCGGACTCGGCCTTTCTATGGTGCGCTGGATTGTAAATCTCCACAATGGAACCATTCACGTCGAAAGTATCGAAGGTATCGGAACGAGTTTTATTTTCCGATTTCCGAAAATATAAGGGGCTATCGCTGTATATCCAATTTCTTTTTACCAAAGAGAAGGGTTCATTATTCAATGTGAAGGTTTGGATGAAGCTACTGGTGAAAAAGAAAGGCCCGTATCCGTTCTGGATATGAGCCTTGCAAGAATTGGTGAATTGTAATCCTTGCTTTATGGAATGGAATTTTCTGATGTGTCAGTTTCTCGATTATAGTTGCGACACTGTCATATGGAGCGATTCCCATATCTGCGACCATATATAATGCCACTCCCATAGATGCCATCAGCTGAGCAAGCAGCAGTGCAAGGATACGCAGTGGCAGATTCATCTGAATCTGCACTACATCATTCGCTACATAACAAATAAAGTCTGCAATGTATCCGACAAGAATGCAAAGAAAGTAATCAAGAGTATGTTTAAAAATGTGGCAGACGGGAAAGACGTTGTTGTAACATTTCAGAATTAGAAGAAAATTAGATGAGAAGAGGCAAATTGTAGTAATTGGCATTTTATGAGCCGAAAAAGTATGTTATAATTGATGATTGAGAATAATTAACAAAAGGGAAATGGGTATGAAAAAAAAGGAAATAAATTATCAATTACTGATAAGAAGAATATGTCTTATCGTACTTGATATCATATGTATTATCGCAGCATCAATTCTGGCATTACTGACACGTTTTGAGTTCGATTTCAGCCAGATTCCGAAAGAATTCTTAAAAGTAATCTATAAATACGGACCATTCACCATAGTCATAACATTAATTATATTTTCACTTTTCCGTATCTACAGTAGTTTATGGGAGTACGCAGGGATTGAAGAAGTATTCAGTCTGATCGCAGCCTGTCTTGCGGCGGCCGTAGCGAAGATTGTCATCATCTTATTTACATGGAGCGTTATGCCAAGAAGCTGGTATGTACTGGATACAATTTATCTGATGATCCTGATCGGGGCAACAAGAGTATCTTACCGACTGATACGTCTGCGCAGACAGAACCGTACATTCCCATGGTCAAAGAGAAAGAAAGTCATGATCATCGGCGGAGGAGAGGCCGGAAGAAGTCTGATCACAGAGATCCAGAACAGTAAATATCTGGATCAGAAGGTTGTCTGTATCATAGACGATGATCCGTATAAGATCGGAAGATATATTAAGGGAGTCAAGGTTGTCGGTAATCGGAACAGTATTAAGAAAAGCGTCAAGAAATACAATGTCCAGCAGATCATCCTGACGATACCATCGGCAAATGCAGCAAAGATCAGACCAATCGTGGAGATCTGTCAGGATACAAACTGTGAACTTATGATCCTGCCGGGAGTATATCAGCTGGTCAACGGAGAGGTCAAGGCAAGTAAACTGCGTCCGGTGAATATTGATGACCTTCTGGGAAGAGATGAAGTCCATGTCAATCTGAACGAGGTCATGGATTATGTATCAGGAAGAGTGATCATGGTAACCGGCGGCGGAGGTTCGATCGGAAGTGAATTATGCAGACAGATCGCAAAGCACAGCCCGAAACAGCTGATCATCTTCGACATCTATGAGAACAATGCATATGATATCCAGCAGGAATTGTTAAGGGAACAGCCGAAGCTTGACCTGGTGGTGCTGATCGGTTCTGTACGTGATGAGAACCGTATCAACAGTATCTTCGAACAGTACCGTCCGGAGATCATCTATCATGCGGCAGCACATAAGCACGTGCCGCTTATGGAGGGCAGCCCGAACGAGGCTATCAAGAATAATGTCCTCGGAACTTATAATATGGTCAGAATGGCAGATAAATGGAATGCTAAGAGATTTGTACAGATATCTACAGATAAGGCTGTCAACCCAACGAATATCATGGGAGCTTCCAAGAGAATCTGTGAGATGATCATACAGACTTATAATAAAGAATCGAACACAGAATATGTAGCAGTGCGGTTCGGTAATGTACTTGGAAGTAACGGAAGTGTTATTCCGTTATTTAAAAAACAGATTGCAGAAGGAGGACCGGTAACCGTCACACATCCGGAGATCATCCGCTACTTTATGACGATTCCGGAAGCGGTATCACTGGTACTTCAGGCAGGTGCCTATGCCAAAGGCGGAGAGATCTTCGTCCTGGATATGGGAGAACCGGTAAAGATCCTTGATCTTGCAAGGAATATGATCCGGCTGTCAGGCTATAAAGTCGATCAGGATATCAAGATTGAATTCACGGGACTGCGTCCGGGAGAAAAATTATACGAAGAACTTCTGATGGACGAAGAAGGTATGACGGATACACCGAATAAGCTGATACATATCGGACATCCGATCGATGTAGATGAAGTCAAGCTCGCACATGCACTCAGAGTCCTTGAGAGCGCAGCACAGAATGAGACCGATGATATGCGTCTGATTGTGGAAAGCATCGTTCCGACCTATCATCCAAAATTAAATAAATCAACACAATAGAACCAGAGAATACAGGAGGCATAACAGATATGTTCAAAGAGGATCATTTGTCTTTCAGACAAAGGAAATATATGAAGGTTAAGAACATAATAGGAAGAGCTCTTGGAGGGATCGGTCTGGTGGTATTATCACCCGTCTATCTGGCAATTATTGTGGCGATCAAGAAAGAAGACGGGATCACAGCTCCTGTCTTTTTTTCGCAGAAAAGAGTAGGAATCCATAAGGAATATTTTAACCTGTACAAATTCCGCTCCATGCGCACAGATACGCCGCACGATAAGCCGACACACCTTCTGGAGAATCCAGATCAGTATATTACAAAAGTAGGACATTTTCTGCGAAAATCATCATTAGATGAACTTCCGCAGCTTTGGAATATTGCCAGAGGAGATATGGCTGTGATCGGACCAAGACCGGCACTTTGGAATCAGGATGACTTGATCGCAGAACGTGACAAGTACGGGGCTAATGATGTAAAACCGGGACTTACCGGATGGGCACAGATCAACGGAAGAGATGAACTTGAGATCCCTGTCAAAGCCAGACTGGACGGCGAGTATGTAAAAAAGATGGGGCCGCTTATGGATATCCGTTGCTTTATCGGAACGGTATTCTCCGTGCTTCGAAGTGACGGAGTCGTAGAAGGCGGAACCGGAGCAAAGAAGAAACTTATGGTCATCACCAATCATTCTTATATGCTGTGGCAGTTCAGAAGAGAATTGATCGGGAAACTTATGGAAGATTACGACGTGATCATCAGTACACCATTTGTAGGGCATGAGGATGATTTTAAAGCAATGGGATGTACAATGATCGAGACGGATGTGGACCGTCGTGGGATCAACCCGAAGACGGATATGAAGCTGTATCTGACCTACCGCCGGTTATTAAAAGAACATCACCCGGATATGGTAGTTACCTATTCGATCAAGCCTAATGTATATGCCGGATATGCCTGCCGACAGATGCGGATTCCATATTGTGTCAACGTACAGGGACTCGGAACTGCATTCCAGAAGAAGGGACTTCGGGAAATCGTTATAAGAATGTATAAAACAGCCTTAAAAAAGGCAAAGACAGTGTATTTCGAAAATAAGGGAAATGCGAAGGTGTTCCTGCAGGAGCAGATCATCCGTCGGGAACAGATGTGTCTGCTTAAAGGGGCAGGAGTAAATCTTAAGTATTATACTTATCAGAAATATCCGGAGAATGACAAAGTGCATTTCCTATATCTTGGAAGGATCATGAAGGAAAAAGGAATGGACGAACTGTTCTATGCAGCGAAAGAACTACAGCGAAAAGAAGTACCGTTCGTTCTGGATCTGGTAGGATTCTTCGAAGATGAATACAAAGAAAAGATTGATAAGCTGGTGGATGCAAAGATCGCAGTATTCCATGGATTCCAAGAAGATCCGAGACCGTATTATGCCATGGCTGACTGTGTCGTGCTTCCAAGTTATCATGAGGGAATGTCAAATGTACTTCTGGAGGCAGCAGCGACCGGACGACCGGTGATCACCAGCAATATTCCGGGCTGTAAAGAAGCCGTAGACGATGGTAAGAGCGGTCTTCTGTGTGAAGCAGAGGACTGGAATGATCTGTACCGTAAGATGAGTAAGATCGCCCAAATGAGCCGTATAGAACGCGAAGCAATGGGAGTATGCGGCAGAGATAAGATGGCGCGGGAATTCGATAAGGATAAGGTTGTGAAGAAGACGATACAGGGGATCGAGAGAGTATAATATAATCAAAGACGGTAAAAAGGAAACTCCTTTTTGGCAGATGCCAGAAAGGAGTTTCCTTTTATTAAAGATTTTTATCTAAGCTTTTTTATCTACCTTATCTACGGAATCTTCTCTTACAGATCACAGCTGCGATCACAGCAAGTGCTGCCAGAGAAAGAAGTGTGTACATCCATACCGGTGACTGATCGCCGGTTCTGGTTGCAGCTTTGTTAGAAGCTTTGCCGTTGGTTGATTTGTTAATATTTATATTCTTGGTTGTATTCTTGTTATTATTCAGGTTCTGATTCGGCTTCAGATTCTGTCCAGGATTATCGCTTCTAGGATTCTTCGGATCATCCGGTGTACCAGGATCCGGTTTGTCAGGATTCTCCGGATCAGGATTCTCCGGATCATCTTTGGTCTGGATCGTGTAAGTGGTCCATCCGCGTGCCAGAGGAAGCGAATATGTCTCACCGTCTAAAGTAACCTTCTTACAAGGCTCGCCATACGCGGACACATCGTCCATGACAAGCTCCGCTTTCGCATGATAAGTACCTGCCTTGGAAGGAACTTCGGAAAGTTCTTCTCCGACAGCACCGTTATCATCTGCATAGTAAGTCATCTTATAAGCAACGCCCTCTACCTCTTTGCCCAATACATAAGTATGGAAATATGGTGCAAGGTCGATCGGAGATCCGTTCTCCGTAAATGTCTCGTCATACGCACGGCTTAATACCGGAGCGTAATCAGATCCATACCAGGTGTAATAAAGCGCTTTCAGGAATTCGGTTCTTTCCGCATCTTTCTCGGCGTCTGTAGAAGGAGTATAGCCTTCTTCGTGGTTAGTGAAGTAATTGCGCAGTTCATTTGCCGCAAACTGCATGCCGGCCTCATCTGCTGTCGTGTAGATGGTGAAACGCTTGTTCTTGAATGTAGTACCTGTCTTGACATTCTTATCATTTACAATAACGATATTAGCTTTGTAGTAAGATGTGATGACATTATTACCAATGTACATTGCACCGGCGGTACTTTCGTCTGTCGGAACAATCTTACCATTCTTGTCATAAGTCAGTTTGTAGTAAGTATCTTTGGCTTTCTGACCGATGCCGGATTCATTGGATACGGTCTCTACCGTGTGATAGTTAAAGTACGTGTCAGCTTCTTTGAAAGGTTCTGTAGAACGGAAATACTTCACAAAGTCTTTTGCAACATCTTCAAACTGAGACTGATCGCCGGCTGTGTAACCTTCTCCTGAGAATACGATCGTCTTATTGTTATAATAAGGCATAGCACCCGGATAATCGGCTGTATCGTTATTCTGAAGGGTCGTAGACTTGAAGGTGATCTCATAGTCTTTGGTCTTGCTGCTGATCGCAGTTCCTGTGGCTTTGTCATAAGCGGTAAGGGTTACGCTGTAACGGCCAGGAGTTACCGGTGCTTCGTCGCTGTCATAGTCATAAGTGATCTCAGCGGCGTAAGGAACAGTTCCTTTATAATGCGCTTTTACCGTATAGTCTTTGTCATAATTAACGGTATAATTAAGGTCGGCAGGTTTGCCGTCGTATACCTTGGACGGAACATCGAGAGTGATGAGGTCCGGTAATTCGATCGTGTAGGAAGCTGTCTGACTGCATTTCTCATATGTGCTGTCTCCGGCAAATGTAGCTTCGATGGTATAAGTTCCGGCTTTGTTAGGAATACCGGATACTACGTTGCCATCCGCATCCTTGTAAGTAAGCGTTAAAGCATCACCAAGCTTATCGCCTGTGATCTCATTCTTACCTCTGCGGAGGATAAAATATTCACGCATATCTTTGCCTGTGTCAGACTCATAGAACATGTCTGCATAAGGCTGGAAGAATAACTTGGTTACATTCGAATCCTGGCAGAAGGTCTTGCGGATCTGTTCTTTACACACTTCACAGAAAGCATACTGCTTGCCAAGGAAACGCATCTTACAATTCTGGTGTGGACGGTACCATCCGTTACCGCCATTGTCATATTCGTAGACACCGACACCATTCTTACCGATGAAGCGTGACCAACGGACCTTTGCCGGATCAGACTCAGCTGTCATATTCGGCATCTCGGCCGCATAGCTTGCACCTGCGAAATATTCATCCGAAAGTTTGGCAGTGGTGTGTCCAAGCTCGTGAAGCATCATCTCGAGTGATTCATTATTAAGAGAAGCAACACATACATCTCCGCCGCTTCCGCCGTATGTAGTAGCATTGACGATCACAACATTAAAGTCTGCTGCAGGAAGGTACTGATCTGATAACTGCTTTGCTTTCTTAGATCCATCTGAACTGATCGTAAGAAGACGCTGCATACCGCCTGACCAGAATGAAGATCCGAAGTAGGTGTCGCGTGTGTCTGCGTTCGCCTGCTCCTGGTTGATCGCTGTGTCTGCTTTTGCGCCCGATTCATTCGATACAACTCCGAGAGCGTAGATCTTGATCGTATCTTTGAACTCATTCCAAGGAGAAGTATCCATCAGATAATCCGCGGTATTCTGAGCATTGGTATAGAACGAATCCTGCTCGGAAGCAGTGAAGCCGTCGCCGAAGATCAGCAGGACGAAAGCATCTTCGTCAGCCAGACTCTTGTCACCGTATACGAGGTGAGGAGTCTTGTCCGGAATCGGATCGGTAACTGCATCGTCAGCTGCCTTTGCTTCCTTTGTCTCCTTCACGTCCTGCTTAGCAGCTTCCTTAGCGGATGAAGCATCTGTTGCAGAAGTACCGGCTACAGAATCTGATACAGAATCCGAAATGGAATCGGGAGTGGTCAGGTTCGCATCGGTGGTCGCTGCATCTGTGGAATCCGTTACGTCCTTAACTTCCGGTGTCTCAGGACTTACAGTCTGTTCTTCGGAAGTAACCGGATCGGCTGCGAATGCATGACCAGGCGGTACTAGTAATGAAGAAATTACCAGTGCGCCCGCCAGGACAGGAGCAAATCTCTTTTTCCAATAACTTTTTCTAAACATATAGGCCTCCTTTCAGTAATGCCAATGTGTGTTGGGCGTTACACGATAATTATCTTCCTTACATCATGTAAACACCAAATGTGTTAAAGTCAACATATCATATAAAATGCACAATTGCAATAGGAAAAGTTGGAATAATATGGTTAAAATGACGAAAAAATAGAAAAAGGAGATACATGAGAAAACGTGAAGTGTTATGAATGGAAAAGAAGGTGATATAAAACTTGTAGGGGTAGAAATGGAATATGAGAGGTAAATAAGAAAAAACGTTATAAATTACGAGATATCGGTACAAATGGTGAGTTATGCTTATCGTGCTGTATTGGAATATTAAGGAATATATGGTAGAATTAAGTGTTGAAAAACGTATGAAGCAGGTAAGAGAATCCCTGCAATATCAATCAATTGTTTGGAGAAGAATATGGACAAGAATTATATATTGATAATCGGATGGGTTGCCGTGATGGCGATGCTGTCTGTATTGACATCGGTGAAACAAGAGGAGACGGTGTGTGGGAAAAAAGAATATCGGTGGAGACCGGTGTGGGCGGTTGTGACAGTATTGCCGCTTGTATGGATGTGCAGTCAACGTGGCGGCATTATGGATACAGGAGCATATCTGGAGGGATATAAGGATATGCCGAGAGCGTTTGGCGGGATTATATCATACATTGGAACGGTGAAAAAGGATAAAGGATTTTACTTTTTATCTGCAGTTATAAAATGTATTGTTGGAAACAGAAGTGTTGTATATCTATTTATTATAGCAGCTCTTCAGGCGGGAATGCTTTTTTATGTATATCGTAAATATTCCAGCAGATATCTTATGAGCTTTTTCTTGTTCCTTGCGTCAACAGACTATATATCATGGATGTTCAATGGAATAAGACAATTTACAGCGGTAACTATTACTTTTATCGGAATTAAATTCATTCTGGATAAAAAGTATGCAAAAGCAATCGTATTGATTTTGATCGCATCGCTGATGCATCAAAGTGCATTGTTAATGATTCCATTTGTTTTTATTGCACAGGGAAGGGCATGGAATAAGAAAACGTTATTATTCATTTTGGCAGTTATAGCAATAGTTGCATCAGTTGGAGCATTTACCAATATATTGGATAGTGTGCTTGCGGAAACACAGTATAAGAATGTTGTATCTGACTGGCAGAGCTGGGAAGATAATGGAACTAATGTGTTGCGTGTATTAGTATATGCGGTGCCGACTATATTATCGTTAATTGGGCTTAAATATATACGAAATGCAGATGATCCGATTATTAATCTCAGTACTAATATGTCGATTGTATCGGTAGGATTCTACGTTGTATCTATGTTTACAAGTGGTATCTTTATTGGAAGACTTCCGATATATTTTTCATTGTATAGTTACATCTTATTGCCATGGGAAATTGACAATATGTTTACAAAGAGATCAGCGCGTTTGGTATATGTTATGACTATATGTGCTTATTTGGCATTTTATTATTATCAGATGCATTTTGCATGGAATTTCATTTAAAATATAAAGTTTCATGTTAGAAATGGGGAGTTTATAATGCATGGGAAAAATCCAGTAATCAGTGTAATTATGGGGATATATAATTGTGGAGATACGTTATCGGAGGCAATTGAATGTATAGTTCATCAGACTTTTTCAGACTGGGAGTTAATTATGTGTGATGATGGATCAAATGATGACACATACGAAATAGCAATTAGCTATAAAGAAAAATATCCTGAGAAAATCATTGTGCTGCAAAATGAGAAAAACAGAGGATTAAATTACACTTTAAATAAATGTCTGAAACAGGCTAGGGGAAAATATATTGCAAGAATGGACGGAGATGACCGATGTGACAAAGAGCGGTTTGCAATAGAAATAAACGTGTTGGAGAAAGAACCGGAAATATCAATTGTCAGTACAGATATGGAATTTTTTGATGAAAGTGGAGTCTGGGGAAAAATTAGTCATCCAGAGTATCCGGCGCCGGAAGATTTTGTAAAAGAAAGTCCTTTTTGCCATGCGCCATGTATGGTAAAGAGAGAGGCATATATGAAAGTAAAGGGATATTCTGTTTCTGATAAGTTATTAAGAGTAGAAGACTATCATCTGTGGATAAAAATGTACAAATGTGGATATCGTGGGAAAAATATTCATAAATGTTTATATCAGATGCGGGATGACCGGAATGCATATAGCAGACGTTCTTTTAAAAATCGGCTGAATGAGTATTATGTGAAACGGCTGGCAATAAAAACATTTCGATTGAAAAAGTGGAATTATGTGTTTGCACTTCGGCCGATTATTGTCGGCCTGTTACCGGATTTTATATATGATAAGTTGCATAAGGGAAGATTAGCAAAATAAGTGAGATGTAAGAGGTGATAGAAAGTGATTCCTAAAAAAATTCATTATTGTTGGTTTGGAAGGGGAGAAAAACCAAAATTAGCAAAAAAATGCATTCAAAGCTGGAAAAAATACTGCCCGGATTATGAAATTATAGAGTGGAATGAAGATAATTTTGATATAGATCAATATCCATATTTGAGATGGTGTTATGATAATAAAAAGTGGGCGTTTTTAAGTGATTTTGCACGACTATTAGTAGTTTATCAGAATGGTGGGATTTATTTTGATACAGATGTGGAACTGATAAAAACACCAGATGAATTGTTAGGGTGTAATGCGTTTTACGGATTTGAAAATGATAAAAATATTGCGACAGGGTTGGGGTTTGGCGCAGAAGCACGAAACAAGACTGTACATGCAATGATGGATCAGTATATAGAACTCACTTCGGATAAAGAGGGCAATTTTCCAATTATAAAATGTCCGGAATTAAATACCAAAGCATTACTTTCCTATGGATTAAAATTGAATGGAAAATATCAAAAATTGGACGGAGCGGAAGTATTTCCATATGATTATTTCAATCCATATGATGATCCGACAGGAAAGTTAAATAAAACAGAGAATACAGTGTCTATTCACTGGTATTCGAAAAGTTGGATGGATAAAAAGACGATTTTGAGAAGTAAAATTACGAAACCATTTCACCGTGTTTTTGGTGTGGATTGTTTTAAGAGGTTAAAAAAGTGAAGAAGATATTGATTGTATCACATGCATTGGAATTAGGTGGTGCTGAGAGAAGTCTAATTGGACTACTGGATGCGATAGATAAAAAGGAGTATAAAGTAGATCTTTTTTTGTTACGGCATGAAGGAGAGTTGCTTTCTTTTATTCCGGAAGGTGTTAATTTATTACCTGAAATTCCGGCCTATACAGTACTTGCGTGTCCAATGGTACAGACTTTGAAAGAAGGACATGTAATATTAACAGCAGCAAGAATGTATGGAAAAGTAAAAGCAGATAAGTATATAAAAAAATGTGGATATACAGATAGTGGAGTACCACTTGAGTATAGCCATAAATATACATATCGCTTTATGCCGGAGATACAGCCGGATGAGGAGTATGATTTGGCAATTAGTTTCCTGACTCCTCATTATATTGTTACAAATAAGGTACGTGCCAAAAAGAAAATAGCCTGGATACATACAGACTATAGTAAGGTTCAGATTAATGAAAAATCAGAATTAGAGATGTGGTCGGCGTATGATCAGATAATTTCAATATCTGATGATGTGACAAAAACCTTTCAAAAAATCTTTCCAACTTTGTCAACGAAGATTATTAAAATAGAAAATATTATTCCGGAAAAATTGATTATAAGCCAGTCAAAGGAATTTATTCCAGTAGAGGAGATGCCGGATGACAGTATAAAAATACTATCTATTGGAAGATATTGTACAGCAAAAAATTTTGATAATGTACCAAATATATGCAAACATTTGGTAAAACAAGGAATGAATGTAAGATGGTATCTTATTGGGTTTGGTCCAGATGAAAACCTCATTAAAGAAAAGATAAAAGAAGAGCATATGGAAAAAAATGTTATTATGCTTGGAAAAAAATCGAATCCATATCCATATATTTGCAGATGTGATTTATATGTGCAACCTTCAAGATATGAGGGAAAGTGTGTTTCTGTGAAAGAGGCACAGATGTTGGGAAAGCCTGTAGTGATTACTAATTATGCTACGGCAGGAAGTCAATTAAAGGATGGAGTGGATGGGAAGATTGTTTCGTTGGATAATAAAGAATGTGCGAAAATGCTTGCAGAACTTTTAGAAAATGTAAACGAGATACAGAAGTATAAGAAAAATTGTCATGAAAGTAATTTCTCCAATACTGTTGAAGTGCAGAAAATATATAAGATGATGGTGTGAAAATATGAAAAAAATTAGCATTATTGTACCTGTTTATCAGGCGGAAAAATATATATCAAAATGTATAGAGTCAATTGTAAATCAAACGTATAAAAATTTAGAAATTATCTTGATTGATGATGGATCAACGGATCGCAGTGGTGAAATATGTGATGAATACGGCAAAAAGGATAATAGGATTGTAGTTGTACATAACAAAAATAAAGGTGTTTCAGTTGCGCGAAACTGTGGTTTAGATATTGCAACTGGCGATTATATAACTTTTGTAGATAGTGATGATTGTATTGACTTACAGATGTATAGTGAAATGATGAAAGTGGTGGAAAAATATAGTTGTGATGTGGTAATGTGTGATTGCATAAAAGAATTTGAAAAAAAATCAGAAAAATATACACATGAAATTCGTGAAGGATTTTATGATGAAGAGCAACTAAACCAGGAATATTATCCGCAATTATTAATAACGCCCAATATAGAATATCCGGCTGCTATTTCTAATTGTTTGTGTTTGATAAGAAATGAAATTGGAAAGAAAATACGTTATGTAGAAGGAGTGAGACATTCAGAAGATTTACTGTTTGGAGCTCAAATAATGTATATGGCAAAATCGTTTTATTATATGAAAGGTCAATGTTTATATTATTATAATTGCTGTAATGTTAATTCAGTAACACATACATTTCATGAAGATAAATGGGAAGATTATAAAAAATTATATGGAAAAGCATACTATTACTTTAAAAATAGTAAAAAATATAATTTTGAAGAGCAGTTATATTTACTTTTACTTTTTTTTGTTTATAATGCAGTGGGAGATATTTTAGAGACAAAGATAATAAATAAAAATGACAAAAAGAAAATAATAAAAGATATTCTGTCAGAACATATAGTTTGTAAAATGTTTCAGGAGATAAAGATAAGTAAACTGAAAATTTCAAAAAAACTGATGATTCAAACATATTTATATAAGTATCATAGAGGCATAGGGGCTCTAATTTCTTGGCATCAAAGAAAATAATGGAAGTGCAAAATTATTAAGAAAATAGGATGAGATTTAAATTTGCTTTATAGGGAGTTTAGAAAGGTAATGATAATGATTAGTGTTGTGATGCCAGTTTTTAATAAAGAAAAGTATGTACATAATATTTTAAAGGATCTTCAAAAACAAACTTTTCAAAATTTTGAATGTATTATTGTAGATGATGGTTCTACAGACCGTTCTGGAATAATATGTGATGAGGTTGGTTTAATTGATGAGCGATTTCAAGTCATTCATATAAAAAATGCTGGAGTATCTTATGCACGTAATGTGGGGTTGAAAGAGGTTAGAGGAAATTATATTACATTTATTGATGCAGATGATAGATTGGAATCTAATTATTTAAAAGTATTATATGAAGATATTACAAAAAGTAATGCGGATATTATTATTTCAGGTGTTGAAAAATGGTGGGAAAAAACTAATTTTACAGAATTATTGAAGATACCATATCAAGGTAAATATAAGATGAAGGAGTTACTTCCTAAGTTTGCAATGGTACAGAAAAATACAGGGATTTATGGATATTGTTGGGGAAAATTGTTGAAAAAAGAACTGATAGAAGAAGTATATTTTACAAATGGGTTAAAATTGGCAGAAGACTTTGATTTTTATCTCCAAATATATCCTAAAGTAGATACGATTTTTTTTGAAAATAATTGTCATTATTTTTATTTACAAGAAGCTCAAAATTCTTCAATGCTTTCGGCAGATAATGAGATAGATTATAAGGCTCAGCTAAAAATAAATCTTAGATACAGAGATTTTTTGAAAAAGATGAATAGTTATAATGAATATAATAGATTGTTAGTAGATAGAATATTGACCAATTATGTTTTTTTTGTTGTGTATCATGCGAGACGTCAAGAAATATCAAAAAAAGTAGAAGAAATGAATCAGATAGCATATCAAGAAAATATTAACCTTAAAGGTGTTGGTACTATTCAGAATATTATATTATGGTGTATAAAAAATAAAAAGGGAATATTAGCGGAAAAATTACTTAGAATTTATGACATTTTGAGATGGTTTAAGAGAAAAAGTAGATTATTTTTATGATTTTCGAAAGAGGTATAGAATGATAAGTGTAATTATTCCTATTTATAACACGGGCAAGTTATTAAATAGGATGCTACAGAGTATACAGAAACAGTCTTATAAAGATTTAGAAATTATTTTAATAAATGATGGAAGCACAGATGAATCTGAACAGGAATGTAAAAAAGCAGAGATAAATGATGAGAGAATTCGATATTTTTATCAAGAAAATGCAGGGGTTTCTTCTGCAAGAAATTATGGAATGAAGTTAGCACAGGGGGAATATATAGCATTTTTAGATTCAGATGATGAAATTGATACAAACTATTTCGAACAATTATTGATAGCATGTAAGAACACGGATATAGCTGTATGTAATTTGATTGTTGAAAGTAATAATAAAGAAGAACTTTCAAGATTTGAAATGAATAATCAAATACTTACATCTACAGAAGCGTTAAATCAATTACTTACACGTAAGGGAATTAATTCAGGACCATGTGCAAAATTGTTCAGGAAAAAAATAATTGAAGATTTATATTTCCCGGATTTGAAAGTATATGAGGATATTTTGTTCGTTAAGGATGCATTTAAAAAAGCTAAAAAAGTATCTGTGATAAATAGTGTAGCATATCATTACTATCAAAATGAAGGAAGTGCAATGCACGCAGGGGAAAACACACCTTCCTTAGATATTATAAATGTTACTGAGCAATTGTTGAAGTTTGAAGATAAAAATAAACAATTAAGTCCAGAATGTATATATATTACATTTTCACATTTGTATCAATATGTGCAGTTATTAAGGGATAATGATAGTGAAAAGAGTAGGGTTTTTATAAAAGAAGCTCAAAAAATATTTTATAAAAATTATAAAATGATGATTAATTGTAAGTTTTTTTCTAAAAAAGAAATAATAATCTATACATTATTTAGATGGGGATGGGTTTATTCAGATGGAGGATTTTGGAAAGTGAGGAGATGGAATGAGTAACATATATTTATATGCACATGGGGGAAGTGGAAATCATGGATGTGAAGCGATTGTTCGTTCAACTTTAGATTTATTAAAGGATACTCCTTTTGAAAAAAAAATTTTGATATCATCGAGACCGAATGAGGATATAAAGTATGGGATAAACGAGTTGTGTGAAATAGAAAAGGATATTATGCCATATTCGAAAAATTCTATTGAATTTGTTAGGGCGTATTTGCAGTTAAAACTAAAAAATAATTATATCCCATTAGATAAGTTAGATTATAAAAAGACGTTTGATCATATACAAAGTGGAGATATAGCATTATCAATAGGTGGAGATAATTATTGTTACGCAGATATCGAAAAATATATAATGCTACATGAAATGCTTTTAGAACGAGGTGCTAAGACTATTTTATGGGGATGTTCTGTTGAACCAGAAGTAATTAAAAGAAAAAAAGTTGCTGAGGATCTTTCAAAATATAGTTATATTTTTGCAAGAGAAAGTATTTCTTATGAAGCATTAAAAAAAGTGAATGAAAATACATTCTTAATACCAGATCCAGCTTTTACCTTAGAATGTAAAGTTCCTGTTTTGCCACAAAATTTTCAAGTAGAGAACATGGTAGGAATAAATATTAGCCCGATGATAATTGAAAATGAGAGTATACCAGGAATTACAATGGAGAGTTATAGAGAACTAATAGATTATGTAATAAATGAAACAAATATGGGCATTGCATTAATTCCGCATGTGGTTTGGAGTGATAGTGATGATAGAAAACCATTAATGCAATTATATAAAGAATATGAAAAGACAGGACGAGTTGTATTCTTTGAAGATCATAATTGCATGGAATTAAAAGGAATTATTTCTAAATGTAGATTTTTTGTTGGAGCCAGAACACATTCTACGATAGCAGCTTATTCAATGGGGATTCCAACATTAGTCGTAGGATACTCGGTAAAAGCGAGGGGAATTGCAAGAGATTTGTTTGGTGGTGAAGAAGGATATGTATTACCAGTGCAAAAGCTTACAAGAGATAAATTGATTAGTGCATTTAAAAATATTATGATCAAAGAAAAAGAGATTCAAAAAAAATTGAAAAAAGACAATTATAAACAACAGATATATACTGAATTGAAAAGGGGAATGATTTAGTAGTAGGAGGAAATGCAGATGGAGAAGGGATTAATTACATTAATTGTACCTTGTTACAATGTTGGAAAAACATTAGAACGTTTTTTACAATCTGTGTTGAAACAAACATATCGTCATATACAAATTGTTTTTATTGATGATGGATCAACTGATAATACAGCAACGATATTGAAAAAGTATCAACCAATATTTAGTAGTGCTAAGATGAAAATGCAGTATATTTATCAGAAAAATGCAGGGTTAGGATCTGCAATTAATACAGGATTAAAATATATTGAAGGAGAATATTTGTGCTGGGCAGATCCAGATGATTTTTATATGAAAGATTCAATGGAAAAACGCATAAACATTCTTAAAAAAAATGAAGATTATGCTATAGTAACCAGTGATGCATATTATTATCGATTTAATGATTTAAATAATCCAATAAAAAAAGCATCCGAGGGAATGGAAAATTGTTTTGACGAGAAGCAGTTTGAATATTTGTTGAATGAAAAATCTATATTTTGTCCAGGGTGTCATATGATACGTGTGAGTGCATTAAAAGAGGTAAATCCCAAATGTGAAATATATCCTGCAAGAAGAGGACAAAATTGGCAATTGTTATTACCAATTTATTATAAGTATAAAAGATTTTTCTTAGATGAGCCTTTATATGGATATGTAATATATGCTCAAAGTATGTCTCAAGGAGATGTAACTAAAGAAAAAGTTTTAGAAAGATGGGAAGAGCATGAAAAAATATTGAATGAAACGTTAAAAAGAATGAATATGGATTCAAAGGATTTAGAAAAATATTTAAAGATGGTTCAAGTTCGCTATATTAAAAAGCGATTCTTTACTGCAATAGATTATAAAGATAAAAAATTAATAAAACAACAATACAATCTATTGAAAATAAATGAGGAAAGTAGAAAAGAATTAAAGTTACTATATTATCGGAATGAATATTTGATTATAAAAATACTATGTAAAGTGTTGGAAAAAATAAAAAGAAGGAATAAATTGATATGTCATCACGTTTAAAAATGACTGCGAGGAATGCTTTTTGGAGCTATTTTTCAATGTTTGTCTCATTTGGATTGCAATTTATATCTCGAACGGTTTTTATATATTGCTTGGGAGAGGAATATCTAGGAATTAATGGGTTGTTTTCAAATGTATTAGGGGTATTGTCTTTTGCTGAATTAGGAATAGGAACGGCTATTAATTTTTGCCTATATAAACCGGTTGCAGAAAATAACATTGAAAAAATTAAATCGTATATGTGGTATTATAAATGGGCATATAGAACTATTGCTGTAATTATAACAATTATAGGACTTGCACTAATTCCTTTTTTGAATGTATTGGTAAAAGATCCTGGAAATGTTGGAAATATTGTTATTTATTACTTGATTTATCTTTTTAATACGGTTACGACATATTTTGTATCGTATAAATACAGTCTGGTAAATGCTGAACAGAAGAATTATATATATACAAATGTCAATTTAATCATATCAACATCAACAATAATAATTCAAGTAATAGCATTGGTAATATGGAAAAATTTCTTAATATATTTATTAGTAGCTGCTATTTTTGGTGTTTTTCAAAAAATATTTATATGTATTTATTTTAATAGATTATATCCTTATTTAAAGGAAAAAAACATTGAAAAATTGACAAAACAGGAAAAAAGCATATTAATAACAAAAATTAAAGCTTTAGTAATACATAAAATAGGGGATGTGAGCGTTCATCAGACAGATAATATAATTGTATCAGCATTTGTTAGTACGAAAATGGTAGGACTATTATCGAATTATAATTTGTTTATTTCTACTGTTAGTAGTTGTATAAATGTATTATTTAATTCTGTAACAGGTAGTTTAGGAAATTTAGTTGCGACAGAATCCAAGGAGTATCAATATATAATATTCAAAAGATATAGATTTATTGGTTTTTGGTTTTTTGGTTTTACATCAATTGCTTTGGGAATATTGATGACGCCATTTATCACTTTATGGATAGGTAAGAAAATGGTAGTTGCTCCGGTAGTAGTTAATTTACTTGTTGTGGATTATTATATGATAGGACAAAGAGTTTGTTTAAATAATATTAAATCAGCAGCAGGAGTGTATGAGCCGGATAAATATGTAGCATTAGTGCAGGCGATAGTGAATTTGATCGCATCAATAGGATTAGTAAAAGTGATTGGATTACCAGGAGTATATTGGGGAACTTTGATACAGGGAACATTGTCATCTGTATTAAAACCTATTCTTTCGTATAAGATTTTATTTAATAGAAGTAGCAAGTATTATTTTATAGATTCTTTTAAATATTTAAGTGCAGTAGTGGCAGTATATGGAATTTGTTATAGTTTGCAAAAAATTGTTATGTCACAAATTACGATAGTGAGTTTTGGTATTATGATTATAATCGTTGTAATAGTCCCCAATATTATTTTTGCTATGCTGTTTTTCAGAAGAGAAGAATTCAAATATTTATTATCTCTAATAAAAAAATCTCTAAAGAAAAAAAAATAAGCAGTTTGCGCTTTCACTGACAATAAAACATTGCTATGAATAGCATTAGAGAAAGTGCTGTCATAAGGATAACATAAAGTGTTGGAAATCAGACACCATGAAAGATTAAGGTAAAAGAATAACAAGGTTTCTTATGCGAGAGTCATATAAAGATTTAAAGAAATATTATGTATGAATATAAGGAAAAGAAAATGAAAACAGGAATAAGAAATATCTATATGGATATTTTGAAAATTATATCAATGTTTATGGTGGTATTGTTACATGCTACAAATTTTGGAATACAAAATATAAAAATAGAAATAGGATCTATAAATTATTTTATCGTTTGGATCATACGTATTTTTTCAATGGTAGCAGTTAATTGTTTTGTCTTAATTAGCGGATATTTTTTATGTCAGAAAAAAGAAAATAAAGAAAATATATTAAAAAAGATTATACGATTATGGGTACAAACGGAAATGTATTCTATAGGATTATATTTACTTTTATGCTTTATTCCACAAAATGGAGTGAGATTTTCGATAAAGACATGTATAAAGCAAAGTTTTCCAATCTTAACATATGAATATTGGTTTATAGTTATGTATATACTGCTTTTGCTTATCTCACCATTATTAAACATTATTATAAATAATATAAAACAAGAAGAGTATAAAACCTTGATAAAATTGGCTTTATTTGTTTTTTCCATTATTCCAAGTATTAATGTATTTGGAGATGAGTTTGGAACTAATAGTGGATATAGTTTGATTTGGTTTGTTGTATTATATTTTATAGGAGCATATTTGAAGATTTATGGATTGAAAAAAAGAAAATATTTGAAATGGTACTGCAGTATTTGTATTGGACTATTTATAATCAAGTATATATGTGACATGGTAGGTTTAAAGAAATCGTTTGTTAAAGCAATTCCCAATTTATTAATAAAATATAATTCCATTTTTATCATTATTGCATCCATTTGTTTGTTTTGTGGAATGGTGGGAAGCACTATAAAAGTGGGCGATAAAATAGAAAAACAGATTATAATATTATCACAAGCATCGTTAGGAGTATATTTGCTGCATGAAAATAGAGAGTTCAGAATGTTATTATGGAATAGGATAGTAAATTTAAAAAGATTTAGTGAAATGCCGATACTATTTGGCGGATATATAATTGTATCTGCAGTAGTTATTTTTTTTATAGGTATTGTATGTGAAATGAGTCGGAAGAGTCTAATGGATCTATTGAAAAAGCGGGTGAAGAAAAATTTGTCAACGGTAAAATTTTCGTTTGCGAAAAAAGTGTACGGAAGAAAATTAAAAAAAATGGGAATGAGATTTTTCGATGAAAGTAAATAAACATTTTGCAAAGAGAAATGAGGAGGTAAATCAATTGAAAATAGCTTTTTTAATAATGGCTCATAATAATGTCGAATTGCTTAATGATTTTATTCAACAGATTCTAAGATACGATAAAGCAGATATTTTTGTACATGTTGATAAAAAAGCAGAAAATATGATTCCTCAAATAAAGAAAGCAGGTAGAATTCATATATTGAAACAGCATATTGATGCGGCTTGGGGAGATTATACACAAATCGAAATGATACATCTGCTGTTAGATGAAGCTTATCGATTTGGAGAATATGATTATTATAGTTTGCATTCTGGTGTAGATATGCTTATAAAACCGGTAAATGATTTGGTGGAGTATCTTAGTAAAACTCGAAAGTATGGTTATTATGATTGTTCGAAGTTACCTGCTAAAAACTGGGGACATGGAGGCGGGGTGGAAAGAATTTCCTTAAAATATCCGCAGATTTTTAGAAAAAGATATCAACCCTGGCATCCTATTCGATACATAAGAGCGATGTATCAGATGCTCTATCAATATGGCATAATGAAAGGGAAAAAACTTCCGGTAAAATATACTTTTTACGGAGGTTCAACATGGTTTACGGTAAGCAAGCAGTGTGTAGAACGCTATTTCAATTTCATAAAAAACAATCAAGAATATGATGAATTGTTTCATAAAGCACTTATGGGAGACGAAATCTATTTTTTGTCTATATTTGAAATGACCAGAAAAGAAGCAGTAGCAGAAGAAAAAAACTGCCTGACATATATTGACTGGAAACAGAGAGGACAAAAAAACGGGTCAGGAAGTCCTAATAATATGAGCATGAACTTCTTGAGTGAGATAGAAAACTCAGGAATGTTTTTTGCGAGAAAGTTTAATCCTGATTTTGATTCGGAAGTTATTCAATATTTTTTGAATAAAACTTTGTAAGTGAAGAGGAATTAATATTATGAAATATGAGAAAGATAAGATAACGGTAATAATTCCGGTATATAATGTGGAAAATTATTTGGAAAGATGTCTAAAATCTATTTTATATAATACGTATACTAATTTAGAAATCATCTGCGTTAATGATGGAAGTACAGATAATTCAAAAAAAATCTTAGAAGATTATTCCAAAAGAGATAAAAGAGTAGTTGTAATTAATAAAAAAAACGCGGGAGTTTCGTCAGCTAGAAATGCAGGAATTAAAATTGCTACAGGTGAATATATAGCATTTGTTGACTCTGATGATTGGATTCATGAAAAATATTTTGAATATCTCATAAGAGGTATTGATACAGCAGACTTAGTAATTTGTAATTACATAAGAAGTTATAGGAGTGGAAGTGTGGAGACAGACGATGCATATCGAGTTCAATCCATATCACCTATTGATGTTTTAAAAAATAAAGAATTAAAGTCTTATGTGTGGGGAAAATTGTTCAGACATCAATTGGTGGATGAAATTCGATTTAGTGAATCAGAGAAATTGGAAGATTCACTCTATAACATGGATGTCCTGTTAAATAATAAAAATTTGAAAATTAACCATGTTGATGTTCCGCTTTATTATTACTTTGTTAGAGCCGGTTCATTGGTAAATAATATAGAGGCATATTCGGTGTTGAGTTTGGCTAAATGTTTTAAAGAATACTATGATAAAGAAAATGAAGCAGAATGGAAAAAGGTATTAGCTATAGAGATTATAAAACGAACATTGTCTGCAAGGTATATTTTCATTATAATAAAAAATAAAGATATGATTCGAGAGTGTAATGCCCTTATGAAGCAGTGCGTGAAATCCACTGGAAATATGAAATATTTGATTTTATATAAATTGCCATTTTTGTACAGAGCGTTCAGAATATTGAATGATCCGACTATGTTAAAATATGAGAAACAATTGTAACTGACCCACGACATTAAATGAAAGGAAAAGTGGTACTCTTAGAATTGACCTCTACGAATTATTATTGGAATGTGGGTAATGGCTATGAAATGTAGATTGTTTGAAAAAGCAAAATATTAATTAATGAGGAGAAAAGTATGACACCAGTTTTTTCAATTATTATTCCCTCATATAAATCAGATAAATTCATAAAGCAATGTATTAGCAGTGTTCTTCATCAGACATTTGATTCATTTGAAATAATAATTATAGATGATGGTTCATCAGATCAGACGGGGAAAATATGCTTGCGTATTGCGGCAGAGTATCCTTACGTGAGATATATTTACCAAGAACATCAGGGGGCAGGAGCCGCGCGTAACAAGGGATTAAGAGTCGCAAACGGCGAATATGTTCTTTTTTTAGATGCAGATGATTATTGGGTTAATAGGGATTTGTTGAAGGAGTTATATAATTGCTTTAAGAATCAGAATGTGGATTTAGTTATGTTTCAGATGGACAAATATACAGAGAAGGGAAGGTTGCTGAAAAGGTATCGAAAAAAAGCATTTCCTGATACGAAATTATGTCACTGTGTTCATGAGATTTATCCAATGTTGGTAAGAGATGGACAGGTACTTGCATCTGCGTGTAATAAATGTGTTAAACGTTCTCTTTTGGAAGAAGAGTATATATTATTTCCGGAAGGCGGATATGCAGAAGATATAGACTGGGTAATTCAACTATTTTCTAGGGCAAAATATATTTCATTTTTGAATGGATTGGCATATGCTTATCGTCAGCACGGCAATAGTACAGCAAGTAGAAGTACAGAAGGACCAAATCATCTGGCAGCGATTATTCAAAAATGGGCAGAAAAGGTAAAACAAAATGAAGTGCCGGATCCGGAGGTAGTTGCTGGTCTACTGGCTTTTGAATACGGAATTTGTATGGGACATCAGCAGTATTTATCCCGAGAAATGAAAATAATACTTAAAGAATATCAATATTTGCTTCATTATGCAATGGATAAAAAAACGAAGGTGATAAGATTGTTTCATAGAATTTTTGGGTATTGGTTTACTTGCAATATAATTCGTTTTTATCTGTTCTGCAGGAGAATTTGAAAATGAAAGAACGAAAATTAACTATTTTCACACCGATATATAATCGTGCATATTGTTTAAATAATTGTTATCAAAGTATGAGACGCCAGAAGAACAAACGGTTTGTCTGGATAATTGTTGATGATGGGTCTACTGATAATCTTGAAAGCCTGGTAAGTGAATGGATTGTGGAAGAGTCAGAATTCCAAATAGAATATTATAGAAAAGAAAATGGAGGTATGTACACGGCATACAATCTGGCATTTGAACATATTATAACGGATTATTGGATGTGCATAGATTCTGATGACTGGCTTGCTGATGATGCTGTGGACAGAATATATGATGCTATCGATTATGTAGAAAAGAAGAAACTTTCAATTTGTGGAATTGTTGGGTTAGATGCGCTACAGGATGGAACTATATGTGGAGGAAAATTGCCGGATGTAGATATAGTGGGGTTGTTAGAACTTAAGTTAAAGTATCATCATAAGGGCGATATAAAGGTTATATATTCTATGGCGGATACCAAGCATTATATTCCAATGCCAGAGATTCCAGGAGAAAAAGATTTTAATCCGTATTATATGATGTTAAAGATGGATATAAATAAACCATTATATATATGCAATCATATATTGTGTATTGTAAATTATCAGCAAGATGGAATGACGAGCCGAGTGTTGCAAAGTTATGAAGAATGTCCAGTTAGTTATGCTATGTTGCGAGAAGCGTATCTGGAACATCAGGAGATACCATGTATGTTTGCTTATCGTCAGTGTATACATTATGTATCATCGTGGATATTTGCAAAACGACAGAAGAAAAAAGTAAACTCTTTGTGGAGGAGAAAGTTGGTTTGGATGGCAGTAATACCTGGAGTTATATTGAATATGTGGGTTCGCTGGAAGAATAGGAGACATTAATGACTTTAGAAGAATGTTATTTGAGTATATTAAAAAATAGCAATAGTTGGAATCCAACGAACAGTCATACGGTTGAGTTTGACTGGGGAAAAATGAAATTTGAAGAGAAAAAGAATAGATACAAAAATATATACAACATACCATAGGAAAAATATGAAGCAAAAACACTAAAATCCCGAAAGGAAGGTACAAAAAGATGGAAAACAAACCACACAAATTATTCATTTCACACAGCAGCAAAGATGCAGAATATATGAAAGCATTTGTAGATTTGCTTGTAGCAATAGGAGTGCATAAAAATCAAATAACTTGTACTTCCGTTCCGCAATGTAATATTCCGGTTGGATGTAACATATATGACTGGTTAGCCAAACAATTTCAGACGAGTGACCTTCATGTCGTGTACGCCTTTTCGGATAATTATTATTCCAGCGTAGCAACATTAAATGAAATGGGTGCAGCTTGGGTAATGAGGTGTAAATGGACAGGATTATTATTGCCAGGTTTTATATTTGACAAATTAGCCGGATGTATTGATAAAAATCAGATCTGCATTAAATTAGATGATCCGGATATTATCACATTGAAACAGAGACTTAGACAATTTAGAGATGATATTATTAAGGAGTTTGGTCTTGAATCAATAAATGAAGATGAATGGGAAGAAAAAAGAGACGATTTTTTAGATAAGATAAGGATTATTGCGCAGAAAAAGAATATTGAAATTACCTCGTCCGAGTCTGTAAATGAATCAAATAAAACGAAGGGAAAAACAAGATTTGATGCGCCGGTAGCTCAGAGACAAGAGATTGATCTGTTGAAGGATTATACTCCATTTTCCAAGGTAAAACCAATTATCTCCTGTGGTGATGAAAAGGTCGCAAGGATAGCAACATTTGAAGATTGCTTTGACATGGAGGTTGATATCAGCAATGTAACCAAGAGGGATATGAGAGAATTTGCGATGGCATTGATGAAATATATTCCTTGTGATAACTGGACCGGCTTCTTTGACGCCGGATATGCCATAGAATTTGACGCATTTGCGACAGGAGCTATAAAGAAAGTTCAGTTGGAAATAAAAAATGATACTGGCGTGAAAATAATAGATGAAGAGAATGATGTAAGTATCGGTGGAGGACATTTTAAATATAGATTCCGGGATAAAGTAAGAAATGGAGAAGCTTTGGAGAAGATCTCAGAAGTTTGTTTTACGATATTCTTTGCAGAATCGTACATAGATGGAGAAAAAGGCAGATTGAGCATAAGGAATTTGAAGGTGACACCTGCATAAGAACAGTGTTTATACTGAAAACAGATATATTACCGAAGGACGCTAAAAAAGAGAATAAATCTGTATATAGAGTTTTAAAATTTGGAACAATTGATAGGAATGGATTTATAGGAAGATATGATTAAGGTTCAGACAACACCAAAGAGTGAAGAAGAACTTATGAAACAGTTTAGAATGGTTAGTAGAATTGCTTTACCGAAATTATCGTAAAAAGATGGCTTGTGTATGATGACGGATGAAATTGGTCGTTGTAAATGGCAAGGGCTAAAGCCGGCATGAATGCCCCATTGACACCGAAATGTAAGTGTAAAGTGGGTAATCAAGCAGATCAATAAATGATCTGCTACGCATAGTTTAATACTGACCGTTTATCTTCGCATTTCGACCGTTTGGATGCGCTATATGCAAGATATTGCGTTTGTTGATGATTTTGGATTTTAAAATAAGGTATTTTATTAAATAAAGATTTTAGAGGGTAAGAATTATGGGGAAATTCATTAATAGGTATAATAATTATAATTGTATTAAAAGAAATGATACGGAAGATATTATAAAGTTAAGCCATTATACGTCAAACATAGATGCCCTTGTTAATATATGCAGTGGAGAGTTTTGGGCGACTGATATTCAAGATTTTGGCGATAAAAATGAAGGAAAACTTATTTTACATCGTATAAATGAAATTGTTACAAATTTGAATCAATTTACCGAAGAACAAAGAGGAAAGGTTCAAACATTAATCGGAAGTTTTGATGCAATAAAAAAATTCATAAATGATCATAGAACATCAGTATTATCTATGTGCCTCAATATAAATTCCGAATACATGTGGAAAAATTATGCAAGGGAGAATGGATATAATATTATCTTTGATAAAAAATTGTTTGTAGACACACTGCATTTTTATACTGCAAAGGGTGAGAAGAAAGAAGGAAATTATATTAAACATGCTAAGATAATTTATTCTGTAGATGAGCAGGTTAGAATAATTAAAAAAGAAATAACAGATATGTTGTCTGCAAATGAGTTTGGATTTGACGCTAATAGCAAAATTGAATACATTTTGAATCATTTAATGTACGTTGGGAACTTCTACAAAAGGGAAAGTGATTTAGATAATAGTTATATAGATGAGCAAGAATATAGAATTTTAATAAATACGGATTTGCCTACTAAAAAATATCCTCGAATTGCTGAATTGATTCCGGAATATTATTATAATGATAAAAATGGAAAACACTATAATATTTTAAATTTTGATAGGAAATCCATAAAAGAAATTATATGTAATTCTGAAGAAGCGAGAAAAGCTGTAGTAAAGAAAATTACAGATATACCAATTAGGATGCGAAAAGAAAATTAATAGAATTCATTTAAGAGAAGGATATGATTTTATGGCTGAAATATTTGTAAGATACATAATGATTAAGAAAGATGTAAATAAAGAAGAGTTTCAACTAATTGATAAAGTTAAGCAATTTTTTAAAGAAAATTATGATATCGATCAATTGGAGGGGATAATTAATATCGAAAAAGGTGAACTAAGTTATTATATCAAACCAAATAGTGATGCTACGAGATGCTTTGTATCTTTCGTAGCAAAGGGACATATTAGAATTATATCCAAAGCTATTGAAGATGTTAATTATAAATTAAAATCATCTAAATTCCGAAAATATTTTTATATTTTAAAAGCATATGATGGGTTGTCGAAATATTATTGTGAAAAATTATATCCTAAGTATTCAGAGTATGAAAGAAAACTTAGATGTATGGTGCTGTTAATAGTAACCAAAGCCTATGGCAAAGGTTGGGTAGCAAATACGGTAAAAGGTGAATTGCAGAAAAATGTTACTACTAAAGCAAGGGGCAATATAAATAGAATTCCCATGGAAGATATTCTGGAATATTTTGATTTGAGCGATTTGGAGAATTATTTATTTGCACCACAAGAAATAGATATAGCTGAGTTTGTAGAAAAAGAATTATCACCAGAAAAATTGGCATTATTAGATAAAGCTCAAATTTGTTTATTGATAAAAAAGGCAAGACGACCAAGTTGCTTGTGGGAAAGGATTTTTACAGGTGTTGGCAATGTAGAAGAATGGAAAGAAATTACTAAATCGGTACATGATGTACGCAATTGTGTGGCGCATAATAAGAAATTATCAAAAGAAGAATGTGATGAAACATTAAAAACTCTGAAAAAAATAAATAGTAAGTTGGATGCAGAAATTGATGCGATTATAGTTCAAGAGATTGAAGATGAGAAAAAGATAGATATCCTGGGGAATTTTGCCTTTACAACTCAAAAGTTAAAGATAGAACAATCAGAGCATATTGGAATGGATATACTATTAAAAGAGTTTAGTCGAAAAGTAAAAGAATTGGCTACGCCAATAGAAAAAAAATGGCAGTCAGAAATATCAGAGGTATTAAAAAAGAGTATGAATTCGGAGGTAAAGAGATTATACGAGGATGAATATCATAAAAATATTTCCCAAGTTGTCAATGCTATTACACTAAATGATAACTGGAAAAATATTTCTGATGAGATAAAAAAACTTAAAAAGGATATGGCAATAGAACAAGAACAAATTAATGCTATTAGGCTAGCGACTAAATTTGAAAAATTTGAAGGCTAATTGATACTGACAAGAAAATTATTAAGTGAAAAATAAGAAAAATATACATATTGTGGAGAAAAACGGTCGCAATCCGTTTCTGAATAGCCGATACATTCTGTGTCTATAAAGAATGCATTGCAATTGTATATACTTATATGTTAATATAAAATAAAAAATATAATCAAAAAGAGGTGAAAGCAGAATTATGAAAATAAATAAAATGAATAGTTTAAATCGGATATTTACACGTAATATGCTGCGCCTCTTTATAGACGGAAAAGAAAATGAAGTGTATTCTGCAGTTATAAGACGATATATTAATAATACTGAACAAAAAAATAATCAGCAGTTAATAAGTGAGATATATAGTATATTAAAGAAAAATTACAGAAATGAATACTTTTACAAAAATACATTATTGAATAAATTGCTTTTAGGAGTGCATAGCGTTAATACAACTACAGCGTTAACGGAAGTTGCAATAGCAAAATCAAAGGCAGATTTTGTGTTGATAAATGGGAAAGCAGTTGTGTATGAGATAAAAACTGAATTAGATAATCTTGAAAGATTAAATTCACAACTAGAGGATTATTATAAGGCATTTGATCATGTGGCAGTTGTCACTTATGAAAAGAATTTACTTCAATTGCAAAAAATATTAGAGTTTGTAGACAAACCTGTTGGGATTTATGTATTACGCCGAAATGGAAATTTAGGAATGATTCGTGAACCAGGAATGTATAGAGAATCGCTGGATAAAGAGATTATTTTTAAATTACTAAGGAAAAATGAATACGAAAAAATAATTCAGAAATATGGAGAATTGCCGCAGGTTACTCAATTTAAATATTATTCTGCATGTAAAGAAGAGTTTTTTAAAATACCAATAGAAGAGTCTTATATAGAGGTATTAAAAGTATTAAAGGAGAGAATGCAAATAGTAAAGGAAGAATTTGTAAAGGTTCCTTATGAACTAAGATTTTTAGCGTATTTTATGGATTTAAAAATTGAGGACTATCAGAAATTGGAATATTTTTTAGAGTGTAAGTATGAAGGAGCGTGATGATATGTATTTTCCTTATTTAAGAGGTAGGCAATTTGAGTTGATTGCTTTACGAGAATTAGTAGAAAAAGATGTTTTAAGTAGTAAGATTATACCAGTTATTGAACCAGTGAAGCTGTCATCTACTCTTCTTAAGACTATAGAAATGTATGGCAATAATAATAAAAAGCTAGCATTTATTACAAATCCTGGAGTTGGCAGTTTTAAGAGTGAGTGGCGGGAAGAAAAGAATAAAAAGTTAAAAGAAAATCTGAAAGAATATTTAAAAGAGAATGATAATATTCTCTATATGCATATATTAAAACCACATGAAAATCAGGACGATTTTATAAATAAACATGCGGAGAGTATGGGAACAATCTGTGATAATAGAGATGCTATTCCAGTGTATACAGAATTTTTTTCTGATAGGGATGTAAAATATAATTTGATTCCGGATGAAAGTGGATTTAGAAGAAAAATTAGAAGGAACCGTGTGCTTTTGGCAGATAAATTTAATAAGCAAAATAGAAATAATGATTATATTAGAGTTGATGATGAACCATTTTCGGAAGATCATTTATTTTATTCGGAAGATGGATATGTGGGTTTTTCAGATTATTCTGTTGTTGGAAAAGATTATAGTGAAACGGGATTTGCACCATATGCAGTAGCGATACATATTGTTTATTTTGATGAGGATAAGAGTTTAAGAATAAAACATTTTGTTTCAGATTCTAATGATGATATAAGTGATCAGGCTGGAAAGTTTCAGGAAGCATTGACTAAACTTATAGTGTGGAATAAAGAGAAAAGACTTAATACTGTCGCGATGAGGGAATTTGAGGGATTATATGAAAGAGAGGCTTATCCAGGATTGGGAACCGTTAAGAAGCTTACGATTATGCATCATTTAGAATTGATTGGGCAATATTTGGATGAGGAGTAGCCTATGATAGTTTGTGAAAAATGCTTTTGCGATACAGAAATTATTTCCGTTATTAGAAATAAAGAAGATATAGGGAACTGTCCAATGTGTAAAAGCAAAAATGTACATATATATGACACTGATAAGTATGAGGATTTAAGTATAATGTTTGATGAATTAATAAGCATATATACTCCGATTACTCAATTGTTGAATTCATATCCTAAGTCTGATACTCGGTTATTAAAAAGCGAGTTAATTAAGAATTGGAATATTTTTAACAGGAAAAGCGAAGCAGATGTGTACAATATAATTACTGAAATATGTAAAGAAAAATATGAATATAATGCAGAATTATTTGATCAGCCGATAGGGATTCAAGAATTATATGAACAGGATTATTTGGCGAAACATTCATTATTGACTACAAATTCTTGGGAAGATTTCGTAGATGCATTAAAAACAAAGAATCGTTTTCATACACATTACATAAATCTGGAATTATTAGAAAGATTTTGTTCGTATATTCGAAAACCGTATAAAGCAGGGGAATGTTTTTATCGTTGTAGAATTTCTACGGAAGAAGGAATTCCAATGGATAAAATGGGTGCACCACCAATCGAATATACTACGGATGGAAGAGCAAATGCAAAGGGGATTCGGTGTTTATATTTAGGAGATAGTGCGGAAACCACGATATATGAAACAAGAGCCGGTGCCTATGATTTTGTGACTGTAGGAAAATTTAAATTAAAAAAAGATATTATTGTTGTTGATTTAAAAAGAATTAATCAGATAAGTCCTTTTATTGAGGAATTAGATTGTTTGGAATATGCAATCAATAAAGAACATTTAAATAAGATTAATAATGAAATGGGTAGAATTATGAGAAGGAGTGATAGTGCATTAGATTATATTCCGACACAATATATTACAGATTTTGTTAAAAGTATTACTCATAATGAGGTTGCGGAGTATGCTGGAATAGAATATAAGAGTGTAATGCATGAAAATGGGTACAACTTGGCAATATTTAATCCTGAGTTGTTTGAATGCATAGATACAAAAATATATAAAATAGATATGATAGACTATAGGAAACATGTTATGTAGTGACAATGCATACTATAGTATTGATACAACTATAACGAGGATAAAGAAGGTCTTATTGGAAATAAAAGATAATACCGCTGAGTAAGTCGTAAACGAAGAAAATGATGTAAGTAACGTATGAAGACATATTAGGTATTCCGGGGAAGATTATAAAAATAATTTTTTGCCTGATTGGAATCATATATGCAATTAAAATAATAAAGGATATATATGAAATGCATAAAAACAAATATGACCACAATATATTACTAAATGACATACAAAAACTAGATAAAATCCAACACAAGCATTCATTAGTCGCCATCCAGTTTCCAGATACTTCCGCAGAAAAGAAGTATCTTGTATATTACGATGAGCGGTGGGATTGTAAATTATTTTTGAATTACAAGACTGTGGATAGAGCAGATGAGGAATCGGTGATAAATAAGGTGTCGGCGGATCTGAATGTGGATAAAAGTCAGATAAACTGCAGATACATATCGTCAAAAGTACAGGAGAAATATTCTGAAAGCCATCAGGAGAATAGGATCTATAATCACAGATTGTACGAGATAAAGATTCAAGTATTTCCGGAGGATGAGCAGAAGGAGAACTTTGTTGTTAATGGCAGACACTATTATTGGATGAGTATTTCCGACATGGAGAGAGATCCTAATATTGTGAAGAAGAATCTGGATGTTATTGATTTTGTTAAAGAATCGATGCATGCATAACATAAGCGCAGGCAAAATGGCATACGCCATTTCCCTGCGCTTTTATTATACCAAAGTATGCAAGAGAAGTTGCCGGTGGCAAGTTCTCTGTATCCTTATAGCCGAATAATCAAAATACTATCTGTTCTTACGTCTCTTACTAATAATAGTATAAATACATCCTGCAGCAATCATAAGTGAAAGAACCAATGAAACTGTATAAAGAATCATGTGATTGTTATCACCGGTTTTTACCTTGCCGTTTGTAGACTTCTTATTTGCATGATTAGCATTAGTAGTCTTTGGAGATGCTGTAGTAGTTGCTCCGTTCTGACCATTGGATGTGTTGTTACCTGTAGAACCAGAGGTTGTACCATTGTTAGTTCCGGAAGGATCTGTTGTTCCAGGTGTGCTCGGTTTGTCAGTATCCGGTTTGTCAGTACCTGGTTTGTCAGTATCTGGCTTGTCAGTACCTGGTTTATCAGTACCCGGCTTGTCAGTGCCTGGTTTATCAGTACCTGGCTTATCCGTACCTGGTTTATCCGGTGTCGGATTTTCTGATCCGTCGGTTACTCTCCAGAGCTGTGTTCCCCAGAACGGGTTAGCCATACCGAGGAAGAGTCCGTTGTCTGTCGGAATAAATGCACGTCCGCCGTGGTTATAGATATCGCCGAAACCATTGCGGGTGAGTGTTGTAAAGTTTACTCCGTCGGAAGAGATCAGTACGTCGCATCCTTTTTCCTGTGTGTGGATGATGTTGCTGCATCCAAGGTAATATACGAAATGATGGAATGCAGTGTTGAAGACGTTGTTCTCAATCTTCTGTGCAAGATCTGGGTTCAGGCGGTTAAGGATTGGTTTTACATATTTGTTGTAATTATTTACCATATCCATATATACATCGACGATGTCAGATGGTTTATTTCTCTGTGTGTAAGCAGCTGTCTGAGAATCGTCAGAAGAAAGTGTCTCGATTTCATCCAGCTGATCTAACATCTGGTCGATGGCAGCTGCTTCTGTGTCTGTAAGTTCTGCATTTGTGTTGTCTGTTACAACTGCTTCCTGGTCTTTTGCGGCTTCTGTAGCTGCCTGATCAGCAGTATTATCAGCGTCTGTATTCTCCTGAATATTTTCCTGAGCATCTTCTGCGGTATCTTCTGTGACGGCCTCTTCTGTTGTGCCTTCTTCTGCGGTCAGTGCTGCGCCGGAAGGAGTTTTCTTAAGGCTCTGAAGAAGTTCTTTGACATAAGTCATCTTCTGTGAGAATTCTTCAGGTGTCATTTCCAGAAGACTTCCGTCGGTCAGCTGTGTGAATCCGGATGCGAGTGTTGCGATATCGAATGTTCCGATCAGGAGCTTTCCGTGGTATTCAGAGAATCTCCACAGATACTGTGTGGAAGCTGCTCCGAATCCGTCATCGTTGATGAGTTCGATATTTTCATTCTTGTCCATGCGGTTCAGGCATGCTGGGTTCTTCAGATCTTCATAGAGAGACTGGAAATCACCGGCATTACCGATTTCGGCGAGGTCAAGCATCGGGTCGTTATAGCCGCCGATGTAGAGATGGTCGCCATATGCGAACAGGTTACCTGCGCAGGATTCTTTCTTTCCAAGACCGAATTCATATTTGGCACCTTTGGATGTGTCTCCGATGATCGGTGTCCAGTTCCAGGTCCCGTCTTCTTTCGGATCACCGCGGTATACGGCGAATCCCTGTTTGTGATTGACGCCTGTTGTGGCATCTGTCTTGCCTGTTACCATGGATACGTACAGAGATCCGTTGAATGGAACAAGATCCCATAATCCGCCGCCGTTGATACTGTCGCGGATCCAGCAGGCCGGAAGATTGTCGAAGGTCTCCTGGTTGGCGATAACGGACCAGCTGTCTACGTCTTCTGGATTTGTAGTGGAAAGAAGACGTACACCCTGCATACGTGGGTTAGCGTCTTTGTAACGCACGTCTTTTTTGGCCATTGCTTTGATCGCATTCTGGTATGCCTGTGGAAGCTGTGAACCGGATGCGAACATGTTGTCTGGATCTGCGCCGTCGGTAGCCAGAGATACGAGAAGCTTGCCATCCATAACGGTGAGTCCGCGGATTCCGTTGGCGAATCCGGAGTTCTCTGCAGTCTTCTGCATAACAACTTTTGTTTCATTTGTCTCAGGATCGATCTGAAGCAGACGGGATGTCGGGAAGCCGGCGCAGGCAAAATATAATTTGCCATTGTATTCTACGGCCATTCGGTATCCGTTCCAGTTGACGAATGCAGAGCTTTCTTTTTCGATGTAGACAACTTCTGTCTCATAGGTGTATTTGTTCACACGCATGATACAAGGAGTTCCGTTGGTAGATGTTGCTCCGTCAGGGAAGTTACCGTTGTACACAACATTCAGGATATTGGTTGCTACGGTGCCGGCTTTCTGTGCCGGATTTTCATCCCCGCGGTTCTGGAACAATTTGGTCAGATTGTTCTTGAGATTGCGGTAGTAAATACCTGAGATTGGATTCCAGCAGGTGCCAAGGTAGATATAATTTCCATGTTCTACGCAGGACCATACATAGCTTTGGTTACGGTTGCTCTCTTCTCCCATAGCATCGAATGACAGGATACCGTCAGTCTCACCGGCTCCTCTTTCCGGATGAGATACTTTCTCGATGCTGTAACCTTCGGATGAGAGTGGGGCAGCACTTACATTTACGCCTGTTGCAATACAGGACACAGAAAGAACTGCTGTCAGTACGAGTTGGAAAAATCTCTTTTTCATAATTTCCCTCCATTATTAAATTGTTAGTTTCATAGATGATTGTATTATAGGCGAACCCCTGTTGTAAATCGTTTTTTTGCGTATTTTACAGCTAAAAATAAAAAAAATGTAGAAATTTGAAAAAAATTAAATTTTTTTGAAAAAAACGCGACAGGTTTTTAAAAGTTATGTGTATTAATATATAGAGGGAGACAAAAAGAAGAATTTATATAGATTGGAGCAATCGAAAAAGACTATGTCGAGATTGCATGTGAACTGTGGTTACAGCCCCGCACCCCATCATTTACATACGCAGGAAATACTCAAAGAAATGAAAAAATCCGATGAATATAAATAATAGAGTATTGATAAATATTGATATGTGTGCATTGATAAACGTACTGTAAATTTTTGGGAGTTGCGGGATACTGTAAATCGCCGGAGGATTTGGATATCGTCCACCGGTGTTATAATTCCGGGGCTTTATGTGTAGGGCCCCGGAATTAGCTATATATAGAGAGATTATGAAAGAGAAGATGAGATATGACGATACGGCAATTTATTAAGAAATTATTTGTAACGATTATAATGATTGGGATTGTACTGGCGGCGGTATTGAAGGTTGGTTATATATTGATCTGTAAGGTTATTGTGGTGATTATATTTGTAGTACTTGCGATTCGGTACTGGGTCGGTGAGGATATCAGGAAAGCGGAAGAAGAGAAAAGGGGAACCTGGTTATTCACGCTTGGATTTATCGGGCTGACTGTGCTGACAATGCTTGCGGCCAATATCCCGGGACAGGTGCAGCGGGATCAGTACCTGTACCTTACGAAAGAGCATACGGAACAGCTGGAGAAGGTGCTTTTAAGAGAGGCGACTGCGGATAGTGAAAGGTGCATACAGTGGTATGAAAAGCAGATGCTGGGCATCAGGAATAATAAGGCGCTTGGGAATCCGGCTATGCAGACGGAGGATGAAAGACGGTATAAGAACCGCATCGATGGAAAAGAAGTGTACCGGGATCCGGATACATGTACTCTACGTGTGAAAGAGCTTAAAGATGGCAGTACGAAAGACAGTGTACTGATCAATGGACCGGTGGGAGAGATCATAGCGATGCGGGAGCGGATTTTCTATATTGATATGGAAGATCATAATGTTCTGAAATCTGTAACCTATGACGGAAGGAAGAGAAAGACCTGGACGAAGGATCCGGTAAAGCAATTTGCCGTAATCGGTGAATATGTGATCTGCTGTACGGAGGATGAGAAGCTTATCCGTTGTGATATGTCGACGGGCAAGAGAAAGGAACTGGCGGATCATATTCAGTACTTTTTTGCCGGCAAGAAGCTGTATGCGCAGAAGGGGTCGAAGATTGTGTCGGTCAGCTATGACGGCAAAGAAATCAGGGTATTTAAGAAAGATGTGGTTATGATGGATAAGAAGGAAGACAAGATATATTATAGGAGAATGGACAGGAAGAAAGAGCAGATGTATGTGTGTGATGTGGATGGAGGGATGGAGAAAATGGTTGGAAACGAAGCTGGGAAAGATTGAAACAAATGACAATGCTCCTGATTTTTGTCAGGAGCATTTTTATTACCTACATTCGTAAGGAGCTGCCAGTGGCAGGTCCTGTAGATATACAAAAGTATGCAAGAAAAGCTGTCACTGGCAGGTTCTATGTATAATCAACAATTATTCCACAAGCCCAATCCCAAATGTCATAGTCCCGGTATAATTTACTCCCGGTTCGAGGTTCTGTCCTTTGCTTCCGATCACCGGTTTGGCTGTATAGGTAACGGTTCCGTTGTCGGTAAAGGAAGCAAGCTCGGTTCCGGTGGCGGTATCCTGACCGGTAGTTTCGATCACATTATTTGATGGGCCGATCAGGCGCCTTCGGGTTATATGATTTTGCATGGTTGAATCGCTCCTTTTTGTTGGAATGTATGATTAATGTAACGTGGGAATATGAAATTTGTGGTGGGATGGGATTAAATATATGTTAGATTGTGGTTAAATGGCGTTGCAATTTGGAATACTATCACGTAACATTGAAGAATAAGAAGAAAGCATTAAATGAAAGAAGATAAAAACAGGAGCAACATATGCAACACACACAGCAATTATTTTTAGAGGCATTAAAAGCCGCATTAAAAAATGAACAGGTAGAATGGAATAACAAGTTGGAAGCGCAGGAATGGATGGACCTGTTCCGCATGGCGGAAGTGCACCAGATCCTTCCGATGATCTATGAGGCCGTATATCGAAGTCCTGCGGCCGGGCAGGCGGATCCGCAGATACTGGCTCCGGCGAAGGCGCAGATGGTGCGCACAGTGATCATGCAGACGCAGAAGACGGGAGAGTTTGAGCCGCTTTACAGATATCTGAGAGAGAGCGGAATCTGTCCGTTAGTGGTGAAAGGGATCGTGTGCAGGAACATTTACCCGAATCCGGATTACCGGATATCCGGAGATGAGGATCTACTGATCCGTCCGGAGGATTTCAGAAAATGCCACGATCTGTTGCACGAATATGGAATGCAGACATCGGAGCAGGATATGGATGCGGAAGAACTGGAATCGGTTTACGAAGTACCATACGGGAAGAAGGGAAGCCTTATCTACATAGAGCTCCACAAGAGTTTATTCCCGCCGGAATCAGAGGCATACGGGGATCTGAACCGCTTTTTTGCAAATGTACATGAAGATGCGATTGATATCAGGATCGATGGAACGGATATCCGGACAATGGGATACACGGATCATCTGTTTTATCTGATCTGTCATTCGTTCAAGCATTTCCTGCACAGTGGATTCGGGATCCGGCAGGTATGCGACATCACATTATTTGCCAATGAATACGGGGATGCGATTGACTGGGAGAAGGTTCTGAGACAGTGCTGCGAGATACATGCGGATCTTTTTGCTGCGGCATTATTTGCAATCGGTGAGAAATATCTGACGTTTGATCCTGGGAAAGCGCATTATCCAAAGGCATGGCGCAAGATCAGTGTGGATGAGACGGATATGCTGATGGATCTTCTGGACAGTGGTATCTATGGCAATGCGAATATGAGCCGGAAACACAGCAGTAATATGACGCTGGATGCGGTGGCAGCAGACAAGAATGGAAAGAAAGCCGGGAATACGGTCTTAAAGTCTTTGTTCCCATCGGCAAAAAAGCTCGAGGGGCGGTATCCGTATCTTAAGAAACATCCGATTCTTCTTCCGATTGCGTGGACAGACCGTATCTTAAAATACCGTAAAGAGACAGTGGCAGGAGGGGATAACGCTGCGGCAGATTCCGTGAAGATTGGAAATCAGCGGATTGAACTTATGAAAGAGTATGGGATCATTAAAAATGACATAAAACGTTGATGACGAATTATGCATATATATGGTATAATATACAGGTTGTATGCATTTTAGAATGCAGTGATGTGAGAGAAATACAGAAAGGGAAAAAGTATGAAAAGAAAGAAAAGTACACAATTGCTGGCAGTAGCGCTGACAGCAGCAATGCTGGCGCAGCCGGTAGGTGCACAGATGGTGTTCGCGGAAGGTAATACGGATGCAGTGCAGCAGGAGCAGGCAGTAAGCCCGGCGGCAGAGACAACGGGAGCAGTTCTTAAGAGTGGAACGGCAGTAATTCCGGCGGATGCAGACCTGAATCAGGTGAAAGAAATCCTTGGTAAGACATTAGTTGAGAATGCGGATCAGGTGGATCTGAGTAGTCTGGAGTGGGAGTATTATTGTGAAGGTAAGACAGTAATAGGAACATCCGGTAATGCATCTTGGGGAAGTATTGAAGGATTTACAAGTGAAACTGGAAAGTATATAAAAACAAAATATACCCATCCATCTCTGGCAGCAAATACTGATGGAAACTATCAGGTTCGTCTGAAAGGCACAACAACGGAAGTAACTCTGACAAAGACGCAGAAATTAACTTCAGCTATATCAATAAAAGATAATACAAATGTAAACCTTGTATACAACGAGGACGGAAGCATCAATTATGACGCAGTACGTCAGAATATCTTCAATACAGTTGTAGAATCTACAACTCCGGAGCTGACGGTCAATGATGTAACGATTGAATATTATGCAACTGCAACAACAGGAGCAGCAGTAGGTTTTGGAAAAGAATGGATGCCGTTAGAAGGTGGAACGAGTGGAACACTAATTCCTCTGACCTACCCGGCAATGGGAGATGGAACCCAGAAGATTAAGATTTCTTATGCTGGAACGGATGCATATTCCGGAGCAAGTGCAGAAGCAACGGTTAATATCGGTATCGGCAGAGAGCAGTCAGTGATCGCATTCAAAGAGAATCCGACGATCAAGCTTGTATATAACGATGATCTCACAGTAGATTATGCGGCAGCTAAAGAAGCGATCATGAATGATGTGATCGACGTTGAGAACAGCAGCCCGGAAGGATTATCACTTGATAACCTGACAATCGAGTACTATGCAACAGGAGCATTAGGAAGTCTTGTAAAAGCATGGGCACCGATCGAAGGCGGCAAGATTAACGGTCTTACTTATCCTGGAATTCCGGAAGGAACACAGAAGATCCGTGTTACATATGCGGGAGACAAAGAGAATACTGCCGTAACAGCAGAGACAGATATCACGGTAATAGATCGTGAACAGTCAGCATTCAATCTGAATGAACCGGCAGAAGGAGCTGCTTCTTATGAAGTTCCGATGGCATTTAACGAGGATCAGACATATGATTATGATGCCACAGCCAAAGCAATCTACAATGCAGTTGTAGCATCTACAGTTCCGGAGAATCTGACAGCAGACGATGTAACAATCAGATACAACGCAGGAACAGATATGCTTAAGAACTGGCAGCCACTGAATACAACAGACTGGACAAGCACATTTACGAAATTCGGACCTGGCGAATGGACGATTCAGTTCTCTTGGGCAGGTAATAAAGAATACAAAGGTGCAACAACAGAGGTAAAGGTTAATGTAACAGACAACCGTCTTGCAAGTGCCATTGTATGCAAAGAAGGCGTATCGTTTACTTATAACATGGATGCAGCTGTAATGAAGCAGGCAATCTTTGACAACGTGATTGACTGGGAGAACAGTACACTTCCTGCAAAAGATACATTGACTGTGGATAACTTCACGATGGAATATTATGGAAGCAATACACTTGCCGGTGATATCGACGGCGGAGTGAAACAGTGGGCACCGATCGAAGGTGGTACCGTAACATTTCTGACCTATGCACGGATGGGAGCAGGAGAGCAGAAGATCCGCATTACTTATAAAGGAAATGCGCAGTATCGCCCGTCAGCACAGACAGAAAGCACAGTAACGGTTAATAAAGCTAAGGTAAAAGTAAAAGTAAAATCAACCAGCATTTATGCAGATGCAACTCTGCCGGAAGACTTTGTAACAATGAATCCAGCAGATAAATTCGATGTATACACAGTATACGGTGGACTGACAAGCAATGCGAACCTGTCACTTTATCTGGATCTTCCGGACAAATATACGAACAGTGCGGTTCTGAAGTTGTTAGATCCGATTGTAGAGAAACTCTATGGAAAGACATTTACACAGATGATGAACGACGGAATGACAGTAGGAGAACTGAGACAACTGCTCAGTACACAGGAACTGTTAGACCTTCTTGAGAAGCTTCATATTGACACAGGTACATTTGGACAGATTCTTACAATAATCAATAAGATGCCATCCGTTGCAGATTCTGTAAGAGTATCATTCGGTACACCGAACCATGCAGGTCTCTATACAGTAACAGCAGTTACAGATAGTAAGAACTACGAGACAGGTGTAGGCATCGGAACACTTCTTGTGAAGATGCGTTCTAAGGGCGTGAAGCTTAATTGGAATGAGAGATTCGTAAACGGAAAGATTACTGCAGAAGAAGCAAAGAATTTTGATTTCAAAGCAACACTTTCAGCAGACGGAGATGTAACGATCGCACAGGATAATGTACACTATCTGTATTCAGGATTCACAAGCAAATGGAAGATCTATTCCAGCACAACAACTCCTCCGACAGAGCCGGGAAGTTATGTGATGACGGTAGTAACACTTGGTGGAGATTATCAGGCAGCACCGATCAAACGTGGATTCAAGATTACAAAATAAATTGCAAAAGAATATTGTAAAGCGGCCCCTGGTTTTACCGGGGGCTTTTTGTATCGTAATCAAGAAACAATTAAGATATAATATATCTATGTGGTGGAAATGATACGAAAGCTAGATATTAAAATTAGATATTATATGAGATTAAGGGACGATAGAGATAAGGGTTGACAAAGAATTTGTGCTCCGGGAAGGCCGAGAAGAAGGACTCCGGACAGGAATAAACTATGGAGAACTACAAAATCTAGTTAGAATGGTGCTCAAAAAAATGCGAAAAGACGTCTCATGTGAAATAACCGCGGAACTCTTCGAAGAACCGGTAGAAAAGATCCGAAAGATATATGAAGTAGCGGAGAAATATGCGCCGGAATATGATATTGAGTCAATTTGCCGAGAGCTGGCGGCATAAAGTGCTTTGGTTACACCGTAAGGGAATGTCCTTGTACCTTACCGGTGGATTTGGTATAGTATAAGGTATTATTCTGTAAAGGAGGCTCGTGATGAAAGAGACAGGAGAATCCGGATCAACAAAGAATAAAACCGTTATATTACTTCTGATCATTCTTTTGACCCTGTTATGGTTTGTCGGAGAGATTCTGGTTTCTTACCATTGGATGAAAGTGAATCGGTATCCGGTGCAGGTACGGAATCTGCGGTATGCGGATACGGTTACAGATGCAGGATTCAAGATGGTGGTGATTTCGGATCTTCATGATCATGAATTCGGGAAAGACAATGAGAAGCTGATCCGGTGTGTAAAAGAACAGGATCCGGAGATGATCATTCTGGATGGCGATATGCTGAATGAGGATTCGAAGAGTGACGAGGTGCCGGTCAGACTGGTAAAAGGTCTGGCAGAGATTGCGCCGGTGTATTATGCGCTTGGGAATCATGAACTGGATTATATCGGCACTGCAGAAGGGAAGAAGATGCAAAAGCACCCGGAGAATTCCGAATTGGTGAAGGATCTTACAGATGCCGGCGCATGTGTGCTGGAAGAAGGTTACCGGGACGTGGAGATCGGTGGATGTAAGGTGCGCATCGGTGGGATGTATGAATATGCATTTGCTCTGGATGGAGATAACAGTGCAGAGAATCTGACAGGTAATGTACGGGATTTTCTGGAGGAGTTTCAGAATACAGACCGGTACAAGATTATGTTGTGCCACAGACCGGATAGTTTTGTATTCGGTGATGCATCCGATTACTGGAAGATCGATCTTGTGATCAGCGGACATGATCATGGAGGACAGGTAGTCATTCCATTCAAGGGAGGACTATATGGTGGTGATCAGGGATGGTTCCCGCCATATGTGCATGGACTGTACCGGACAGGAAGGATCCGGCTGTTCGTGACGAGTGGATTAAGCAGTGAGAAACAGAAGCTCCCGAGATGGAATAACCGGCCGGAGATTGCGGTGCTTAACGTACACTGATCAGAGGGATGAAGAGGTAAAAAGATGGTTAGAAGGACAGTCGTTCCGGTGATGTGTCATCAAAGATTACTGCGGACAGTGTGTTGGACGGAGATCTTACATCAAATATCAAGTATTCACTGGAGAAGACGGTCAATACGCAGGCTGCGGGTGAGTATCCGATCGAGTTCAGGGTTATGGACCGCGGCGGGAATACAGTGTATCTGAAGACGCAGATCAGTATTTCCGATAAAAGTTATGCAGGGATTGATGTGAAATTAAAAGATTATCTGATCTACCTTTCTGTCGGAGATGCATTTGATCCAAATGCATACTTTGATTCGGCAGATAAAGAAGGCGAGCTTACGGTGCAGTCGAATGTAAATACTGCAAAGGCAGGATCCTAAAGAGTATAATAAGATAAAAAAGAACCCGACACGGCTGTCATATCATGATAGCGTGCAGGTTCCTTTGGTTTCACATGCATTATTCTGATGCCGAATGGGATATCAGAAATTTGTTGAATAATTTGACAATCTGACTCCGCTTACGTAAGGTCAGTGGAATACAGTCATCGTTGGTTAATTGAATCTCGGTATCCAGAATGTCCTGAATATAGTTCATGTTTACAAGATAGCTGCGATAACAACGGATAAAAGAATTGTCATTCAGCGTGCTCTCGATATGATTTAACGCCATGTTGGTTTCGTAAGTTTTTCTGGAAGTATGTATCATGCATTTTCTTCCAATGCTTTCAATATAAAAAATCTCAGAAACCGGGATGTGATATAAAAGCCGGTTGGAATATACATTGAGTGTATGGGTTGAAGGGAATATCGGAAGCAAAAGTCTGGTAAAGACTTTCTCAAAATCTTCTTCTCTGATTGGCTTCAGAATGTATCCTTCAACTCCAAGATTATAGCTTGCCAGGCAATGTTCAGTGCTTTTGGTCGTGAAGATAATTATTGGAGGGTTTGGACCATCTTTCAATTGTCTGGCAGTCTCTATACCATCTGTTCCCGGCATTAAAATTCCCAAAAAAATGAGGGAATATTCTTTCGGGGATGCTAACAACTCGTCTGTTGAAGTAAAGGTATCTACTTCTAATAATGCATGATTGAGCATATGATTCTTAATATTGGCGTCCAAGAACTCACTAATACGTGTTATGTCGGTATCATATCTATCGCAAATTGCAATATTCATATATAGCCCCCTTCCCGAACAGATAAAACGTATTTTTATATAAATATAAATAGAATATGCTCTATATAATTATAATATAACATAGATTAAGAGTGAAAAGATAGAAAAATGATACAAATGGACAGTAAATGGAATATATTAACAGAAAAATATAAGAATTTGGAGCAATCAAACAGAAAAATATAAAATTAATGCGAAGATTTGTCGAAAAACGTAGAAAAATTAAAGCAATATTTTGATGTTGCAGGAAGAAAACTGCGATGGTATGATAAAAAAGAAATTGAGTACTATTTAATGTATACATAAAAAACAATGCGAAGGATGTGCTGAGAATTGTACCATAATTTGCGAAAAAACGGAACGGACGAAGTGCGGATAGAGAAAAGCAGGTTGAGGAATATGAAAGTTGTAGATACAAGAGAATATGTTGGTATGCTTAAGGAACTGACGGAAGAGGGAAAGGAAGTCAGCATGCTGGTCTTTGGAAGCAGTATGGCACCGTTTCTGATCCATGCAAGGGATATGATATATTTCAAAAAGCCGGACAGAGAGCTTCAAAAAGGTGATATTGTATTTTTTCGAAGAAAGAGCGGGCAGTTTGTCATGCACCGGATATGGAAGATCAGGCCGGAGGGGTATTATATCGTGGGCGATGCACAGACACAGATAGAAGGACCGGTAAAGAGAGAGCAGATATTTGCTCTGATCACCAAAGTCAGAAGAAAAGAAAAGTGGCTGGAGCCGGGAGATTTCTGGTGGGAATTCTTCGAGCATGTATGGCTGCATATGATTCCGCTCCGCCGGGGGATTATGTGGTGTTATGCGAAGGTGATACGGTGACCCGGTTGCATACAGACGGCGGCAATGCTATGATGGAACAATAAAATCAAGGAGAAAAGTTATATGAAGATTGTAAAGGAATTTATATTAAGGGAGATCGCAGGTGAATGTGTACTGGTGCCGACGGGGGCAACTTCGCAGGAGTTCAATGGAATGATCACGATCAGTGATACGGCTAAATTCATCTGGGAGAATATCGAAAAGGTGGATAGCCTGGAAGAGATGATCCGGATGGTGCTGGATACATATGAGATTGATGAAGAGACTGCAAGAAGGGATACGATCGCTTTTGTCGGTGCGCTTGTGGAGAATGGCTTTATTGAGTGTACGAGGGAAGATGGAACATGGTAGAACAGAATGAGTCAATCACCCGCCTGTACAGGATCGGGCATACGGAGATTGAGATTACGGCTCCGTTATCTATGAAAAGTCCGCGGAATCTGGAAAAATTCCGGATCGGGCAGGCAAAGAGGCCGGATGATGAGGTTATCCATTATCAGGTAGAGATGACAGAGAACCTTGATGAGATCAAAGAAGATCTTCTGGGGAAAAAGACGGGAAGAGTGATCTACCGTGATAATCTTACGGTATTTCAGACGTCGGGCGGGGAATGCCGCTTTATTAATTTTCTTGGAATGGACTGGCATTATGCGGTGAGCAGCCAGGAGGGTGTAAATCAATATCATGTCTGGTTTGTTCCCGAAGTGGCAGAGATGCTTGACCAGGATACGGTATACCTGGCGGCCTTCTCGCTGGAAAAGCAGGCTATTAAAGATCATTCGATGATACTGCATTCTGCATATATGTGTTATGAAGATACGGCAGTGCTCTTTTCTGCGCCGTCTGAGACGGGAAAATCCACGCAGGCAGGCTTGTGGGAAAAGTATCGCGGAACATGGACGGTGAATGGCGACCGTTCGCTTCTTATCCGTGAAGAAGATGGATGGTATGCGAACGGATGGCCGGTATGTGGAAGCTCAGAGATCTGTAACAATAAGTCCTATCCGGTCAGAGCAATCGTTATGCTGTCACAGGCGAAAGAAAATCGTATCAGCCGTCTGAAAGGGCTTGAGGCTCTGCGGAAAGTAATGGAACAGATTACGATCAATGCATGGAACAGCGAGTTTCAGATACAGGCAATGGATGAGCTTGAGATTTTACTGAAGGAGGTTCCGGTATATCATCTGGAGTGCGACATATCCGAAGATGCGGTGAGATGTCTGTAAGATGTACTTGCCGGTGGACGAGGAGAGGAATAAATGCAGGAAAATAATGATAAAAATCAAGGAAAGAACGGCTTGTCTTTCGAGTCTCTGGATATTCTGATCGCGAAGTGGAAAGATGGGACATTTTCGGAGATCATTGATGACTGGAAATGGATATTCAGCTACAGTGTCCGGTATAAGTGGGCAATCGTGTTCTATACGATCCTTGGTATCTTCAGTACTTCTATGGGACTTGTCAGCAGTGTGGCGGGGAAATATCTGATCGATATCATTACCGGGTATAAGACGAATAAACTGATGATCCTGATCATTGTTATGGTAGGAAGTTCATTGTTCAGCCTTCTGTTCAGCAGCATTATCAGCCGTATCTCGACCAAATTAAGTATTTATATCAATAATGATATCCAGGCGGATATATTCGATAAGATTGTGGATGCCGACTGGCTGGAGATCAATAAGTATTCCAACGGGGATGTGTTGAACCGCTTCAACGGAGATATCGGAACGGTCAGCAGCAATGCGATCAGCTGGCTCCCGACGATCGTGATCGCAATCTATAATTTCATAGCGACATTTCTGGTTATTCTTCATTATAATGCGGTGATGGCAATTCTGGCACTGGCAAGCGCACCGTTCATGCTTCTGATGTCGAGGTTCATGATCAAGAAGCAGCGAGAATATAGTCAGAAGACCAGGGAAATGAGCAGTAAGCTGATGACGTTCGAGGTGGAAGCATTCTACAATTTTGATACGATCAAATCATTTGGCATTGCACCGCACTACAGCCGGTTAATGCGCTGGTGGCAGGGCAAATTCAAAGATGTCAGTCTGGAGTACAATATGTTCTCCATCAAGACCAATATCCTGTTGTCGGTTATGGGCACGGGAGTGGAATTTATTGCGTTCGGATATTGTCTATTCTTACTGTGGACCCATACGATCACATACGGAACGATGACATTATTCCTGCAACAGAGAAGCAATCTGTCAGGCGCATTCAATAACGTGGTGTCGATCATTCCGTCATTTCTAAATAGTTCTGTGTCTGCACACAGAATCCGAGAGCTGGTAGAGCTTCCGAAAGAGGTGCATATCAGTGAGAGTGAGGAGCTGGATCCGTTCGCAGAGGATGGATTCGAGGTGCTGATGAAGGATGTGAATTTCGCATACGTAGAAGGGACAAGAGTTATTACGGATTCGTATTTTAAAGCGTGTCCGGGTGAGATCGTGGCACTTGTGGGACCTTCAGGAGAAGGAAAGACGACGATGATCCGTCTGATCCTTGGACTGATCCGTCCGCAGGAAGGAGAGGCTGTGATCGTTGCATCCAACGGAAGAGAGATCGTCCTGAATGCGGAGACGAGACATTTCTTCGCCTATGTACCTCAGGGAAATACGATCCTTTCCGGTACGATTGCTGAGAATATGCGGATGGTCAAAGAAGATGCTACGGATGAAGAGATTATCGAGGCTTTGAAGATTGCCTGTGCATGGGAATTTGTAGAGAAGCTTCCGGATACGATTAACAGTGCGCTCGGAGAACGTGGACGCGGTCTTTCGGAAGGACAGGCACAGCGCATCTCTATTGCACGTGCAGTTCTTCGTAATGCACCGATCCTTCTGTTAGACGAGGCGACGTCGGCGCTGGATGTAACAACGGAGCGAAAGGTACTGCGTAACATTATCGAGCAGAAACCGAACAAGACCTGTATCGTGACGACACACAGACCAAGTGTGTTGAATATGTGCCAGAGGGTGTACCGTGTTATGGAGACGAAGGTTACGGAATTGGACGAGGAAGAATCAAGCCGGATGGCGATAGATTTCTAATTAGTACAAGTAATTATTAGTAGAATGTGCATAATCACGCATAAAAGTGTAATAAAACGACGTGAAATGACAAGTAAACAGTATTGAAAATATTAAAAAATGTAGTTATAATTATAGATAATAAGAATTGTCTATAACAATAAGGATTTTAGTATTGAATTTAGCATTAGACTTTTATATAATAGAGTAATATAGACAGAGGTTTATGGGTAACAAGAGTAAAATAATAAAAGGAGTGTATAAGTATGAAGAGGGCGTATGTTAGACCTACTATGGTAGGCGAAAGATTTGTAGCTAATGAGTATGTAGCAGCTTGTGGCGATAAAGAAAAGGTGTATAAATTTAAATGTGATGCTGGCGGTGGTAAAAGTGGAGAGGTATATCTAGAAACTAATAATATAAAGGGATTCCAGCCATTAGGCGATACGTATCTAAGTTCGTATCATGCTTGTGGGATAACACATGATGCGAGTACTGCAGATAAATTTTTGGATGGCTATTATGTGAGCGGATTGAAGGTGACGCCGGTTAAAGTATGGCGTGGAGAAAAGGGTGATAATACTCATTGTACAACAAAGATTAATATAAAAGAGTGGGAGACAGCAAAGTCATAAAAAATAAATCTATATACATATCGAAAAAGAACCGGATTCCCGGTTCTTTTTTAAAATCTGCAGGAAATATCGAGGAACCAATATGGAATTAATGGAAGATGGAACGACAATAGAGCAACAGATGTTTGCAATGGCGACAGAGAAGAAAGTGCCGTTATATGGAGTGCTGGAGTTGCTGCCGCTTTGTAATCTGAACTGTGATATGTGTTATGTGCGTATGAGCAGAGAAGAGATGGAAGAGGTGGGAAGGCTGCGCACGATGGAAGAATGGACGAAAACGGCAGAAGATATGATGAAAGCCGGGACGTTATTTGTTCTTTTGACAGGTGGAGAGCCACTGCTGTATCCACATTTCCGCGAGTTATATCAAAAACTCCGTGAACTGGGGATGATTATTACGATTAATACGAATGGAACGCTGATCGATGAGGCGTGGGCAGATTTTTTTGCGGAAAATAAACCAAGAAGAATCAATATTACATTATATGGTGCAAGCAATGAGACCTATGAGCGTTTGTGCCACTATCCGGGAGGATTCGATAAGGCGGTGAACGGCATCCGGCTTTTGCGTGAGAGGAACATTGATGTGAAAGTGAATGGAAGTCTTGCAAAGGCGAATGTGGATGACAGGATGAAGATCATAGAGCTTGGTGAATCACTGGATGCTCCGGTGAGGATCGATACTTATATGTATCCGTCTGTGAGAGAACGAAATCATGCGTATAATAATCAGGCCAGACTGGATCCGGAGATGGCGGCAAAAGCAAGAGTGGAAGTTTTGCAAAGAGAGATGGGAGAAGAAGTATTTGCCCAATACCGCAAGATCCAATTAGACGAAGCAGAGAATACTCCGGAAGGAGAGGCAGTTCCGGGACAGATGGCATGTCGTGCCGGTAAGAGTTCTTTTGTGGTGAACTGGCAGGGCGAGATGCGTTCCTGTGTGGTACTGGATAAGCCAAGCATACCGCTTCGGGATGTGGAGTTTGAGGAAGCGTGGAAGTTTACAAAAAAAGAAACAGAGAGTCTTAGAATTTCGGCCAGATGCAGTAGTTGTAAGCTTAGAAAGGTATGTAACACTTGTGTGGCAGCGGCAATTGCGGAGACCGGAAAGGCAGACGGCGTACCGGAATATCTGTGCAGATACACAGAAGCAACGGTCAGATATCTGAAGGAGACAAGTAAGAAATAGTAATGAAATAGTAAGTATCGTTTTCTTTACTCCATAATTTGAAAATGATATAATAAAAAAGACTATAAATTACAAAGGATGATGAGATGATAGATATACATGCGCATATACTCCCGGGGATTGATGACGGAGCCGAAGATATGTATGATACGCTGGAGATGGCACGTATGGCAGCAGACAGCGGAGTGGACAAGATCATAGCGACCCCGCATTGCAATATCCCGGGAATGTATGGGAACTATTTCGGAAGAGAATATATTGACAGATATGAAAGTGTGGTCAGAGCGGTCAGGGAAGAGAAGATCCCGATAGAGATCCTGCCGGGAATGGAAGTATTTTCGACAGAAGACCTTCCGGAGCTGATCGTGAATCATAAGATCATGCCGCTTAACCAGAGCCGGTACATATTGATGGAATTTGCATTTGATGAAGATCCTGAATTTGCGGATTCTATTCTGAAGAGAGTTGAAGAAGTCGGAGCAAGACCGGTGATCGCCCATGCGGAAAGGTATGAATTTATACAGGATTATCCGCAGATCGCGTACCGCTGGTTCAGAAAAGGATATGTGATTCAGGCGAATAAGGGAAGCTTCCTCGGAAGATTCGGAGGAGGACCGAAGCGTGCGGCCGACAGTCTTTTGCGGCATAATCTGATTTCTGTGATCGCAAGTGATGCACACAGTCCACTTCAGAGGACACCGTATATGCTGGATGCGTATGAAGAACTGAGCAGTGAATATTCTGAGAATCATTTGGATGTGCTGTTTCAGTATAATCCGGCAAGACTCTGTGACAACAGAGAGATCCTGAGATTAGAACCGGTTCCGTATTCTGGACGGTAACAGTTATATTAACGATGAAGGAGAATGACTATGAGAAGACTAAAAATAGCAGTGTGTCTGATATTCGTGGCATCCTGTGCTATATTTGCCGGGTATACTGTGAAGTCCAAGATGTTGGAAGACCATACACCGCCGGTGATCACCTGTAAGGATAAGACGGTGACACTGAGTGTGCAGACCGATCAGAAGAAGCAGAAGAAAGCACTTCTGAAAGGTGTCAAAGCAGAAGACAACCGTGACGGTGACCTGACATCGTCTGTACGTATCGCTTCGATGTCGCATTTTATTGCGCCGGGCAAGCGTACCATTACGTATGTGGTATTCGATAAGGCGAATCAGGTAGGGACACTGGAAAGAACCGTACAGTACAAAGATTACACGCCGCCGAAGATCCATCTGAAGGCACCGCTTAGATATTCGACAACAGAGGTGGGGAAGGCGAACCTTACGGAGAATATGAAGGCAGAGGATTGCCTTGACGGTGACCTGACCAGTCAGATACGTACCAGTCTGGATGATGGTATGTATAATGCAGCTGCAGGAATTTACAAAGTGACCGTACAGGTAAGTAACAGTGCGGGTGATGTGTGTTCAGTGCCTCTCGAAGTAACCGTAACAGAATCCGGTGACAGACAGGAGCAGATGAAAGAATATCCGGTATTATCGGATTATATCGCATATACAACAGTAGGACATGAAATCGATCCGATGTCTTATGTCAAAGGTATGGAGATGAATGGTGCAACATATACGTATGCGGATGACGGAGAGGCTCTTGCAGGTACAAGAGAAGCAATCAGTGTGAAATCAGAAGTGGATTATTCCAAAGCAGGGGTTTATCCGGTGGAATATTCTTATACGGCAGAGGGATCACCGACTGCGGTGACAAAGTTATTCGTTGTGGTACAGGATCAGGAGGGAACACAGGATGGAAAGTAATAATAGAAATGACATGCCGGCATTTATGGATACTGACCTGGATCCGTATACTCTTGTGCATGATATAGTGTCCAACTGGTGGGTGATCATCCTGGGGGCAATTGCGGGAGCGTTGTTAACTTATGTAGTTGTAAGCAGCAGGTATGTTCCGGAGTATACAACGCAGGCGACATTTGTGGTGGCATCCAGAGGCGATGCGAATGCGTACAGTAATCTGAGCTCGGCCAACACAATGGCGAAGACATTTGAGAAGATATTAAAAAGTAACATTATGGAGAAGAAGATCTGTGAGAAGCTGAAGGTGGAAGAGCTGGATGCAGACATTCATGCAAAGGTGCTGGAAGGTACCAATATGCTGGTCTTAAGTGTGACGGCAGATACGCCGAAGGATTCCATAGATATTATCCGTACGGTCATGGATAACTATAGCAGCGTATCGCTGTATACGGTGGGCAGTGCGGTTATGGATGTGCTGGAGGAGCCGAAAGTTCCGTATACACCGGATAATCCGCTGGATGCAGGCGGACAGGCTAAGAAGGGCGGACTTGTGGCAGGAGCACTGGTGCTCATCCTCCTCGGACTGTTCTCTTATATGAAGAATACTATTAAACAGGAGAATGAGATCGAGAAGAAGCTGGATGCCAGAAGTCTCGGAGCCATCAGTTATGAATGGAAATATAAGACGATCCGGGATATATTCCGGCGTAAGAAAAAAGCGATCCTGGTTGATGATCCGGTAGCAAGCTTCCGGTTCGTGGAAAGTTATAAGAAACTGGCGGCCAAGGTAGAATACCGGATGGCAAAGAATGAACAGAAAGTTCTCGTGGTAACTAGTGTATCTGAAAATGAAGGAAAATCTACGGTTGCCGCCAATCTGGCGATCACGCTGGCAGAACAGTCCAAGAGGGTACTGCTGGTAGATGGTGATATCCGAAGACCGTCGCAGTTCCTGATCTTTGGTATGGAGCCAAAAGAGGAGAATGAACTGGGAGAGTATCTGAGAGGAAACGGATCTCTTGCGGATGTCATGGTTCCGTGTACCAGAAAGCATATGTTGTTCATGGGTGGAAAGAACTGCTATTCCTCATCGACAGAGATGCTTAACTCGGATTCGTTTTATAAGCTGATGACGGCATGCAGGAAATTTGTGGATTATGTGATCATTGATACACCACCGGCAGGAATCATCGGAGATGCGCAGATATTTGCACATTGTGCAGATGCGGTTATGATCGTGGCAAAGCAGAATTATATGCTGGCTGAAGACATCAATGAAGTAATGGACGCTTTCCGTGACAAGGAAGGTAAGGTACTGGGAGTTGTACTGAACGGTGTAAGATCGTTCTCCGGCCTGGTGGACAGTCCGGTGGGACATTATTATGGTAAATACAGCAAATACGGACGTTACGGCAATTATGGAAGAAGTAAAGGAATGTAGAGGATATGGGCGATTATAGAGACAAATCAGGAAGTGAACGTGTAGATGCGCCTGAGAAGATTGATCTGACAAATGTTATGTTGGATGTTTATCATGGTGTGAAGAGGCTGTGGTGGCTGTTCATCGGGCTTATAATTATTTGCGCAGTACAGTCTTATTTCTCGGTGAGTACCAGTTATCAGTCAAAATATGTGGCATCGGCAACAGTGTCGGTGACATCTGTCGGCGGCATGGACTATGTGAATGCACAGTCTGCCCAGCAGATGGCGGAAGTGTTCCCGTATATTCTTACCAGTGGTGTACTGAAGGATGTAGTTGCTGAGGACATGGGGCTTGATTCCATGCCGGGATCGATCGATGTTAAAGCGGATGACGGAACGAATCTTCTGACAATATCCGTATCGGGAAATGATCCGCAGATGGCATATAAGACGTTAAAATCAGTCATAAAGAATTATCCGAAAGTTGCGGAATTCGTACTTGGAGAGACCAAGCTTACGATTCTGGATGAGACCGGTATCCCGACAGATACCAAACGTGTGGAGGTTATACGTGGATCTTACAAGCGTGGAGCTTTAAAAGGTGCGATCATAGGTTGTGTGATTCTTCTGCTGTATGTGCTTTCCAGAAGGACTGTGAAGTCAAGAAAGGATCTGAAGAAGAATATCAATCTGCAGGATCTGGGAAGTATCCCGTATGTCCGCACGAAAAAGCGTAAAAAAGAGACATTTTATAATTCAGTGAGCCTGTTAAATGAAAGAATCTCCATGAGTTATTTGGAAGCGATAAGAAAGCTTCGTATCCGTATTATGAAAGATGTGGAGAAAAAGGAATACCAGACCCTGCTTGTTACGAGTTCGATCCCGGGAGAAGGTAAGACGACACTTTCGGCGAATCTGGCAATTTCCGTTGCGCAGCAGGGAAAGAAAGTACTGCTGGTCGACTGTGATCTTAGAAATCCTTCGATTGCAGGAGTGATGAACGAGCAGGAACCACATCCGGGACTTGGCTCGGTTCTTAAGAAAGAAGTGCCGTTATCTGAAGCAATTACCAATGTAAAGCTTCCGAAGGAAAGAACGAATGAGAACGGAAGCCTTCATGTCATTTTCGGCGGCGCACCGGATAGAGAGAATTCGCTGTTGATAGGAAGCGGACGTATGAGAGCACTGATCAAAGCTCTGAAGTCAAAATATGACATTATCATCCTGGATACTGCGCCATCCGAACTTCTGGCAGATGCACCGCTTTTGGGCAAATATGTAGATGCGGCCCTTTATGTGATCCGCTATGATTATACGAAGCTTCGCGAGATCAGAGAAGGTGTAGAAAGCCTTGCATTAAGTGGAATCGATATGCTGGGATATGTGTTCAATGGTGATAATTCATCCGGCGGACAAGGATACGGCTATGGATACAGACGTTACGGCAATTACGGCAGTTATGGAAGCCACTACGGAAGTTATGGCAAATACGGAGCTTACGGTCACTATGGCAAGATGGAAAAAGGTTCGACGGACAAGTTTGGCCGTGTGATCAAGGACTAGGGGGACACAGACAGATGAAGTTTTTTCGAAAACACAAAAAACGTAAGATTGCAGGAATTATAATATTATTGATCGTATTGCTGATTGGCGGTATCTACGGGTCGATCTGGTGGAAATTCTACGGGGACTCTGTAGGGGTTGTGTCGGCAGACAAAGTAGATCCGAATGCAAAGAAGGTTAAGATCGCCAAAGAAAAGAAAAAAGACAAGGATGTATATAATGTCCTTCTGGTAGGTACGGATTCCAGAGATCCGGATGCGGACCGGGGACGTTCTGATAGTATGATGATGGTATCCTTTAACAAAAAAGAAGGAAAATCAACAGCAATCTCATTCCTGAGAGACTCGCTGGTTGATATTGACGGACATGGAAAGAGCCGTCTGGGCCATACTTATGCATACGGCGGAGTGGGACTTACGATCAACACGATCAATAAGACATATGATCTTGATATTCAGAATTATATTACGATCAGCTTTGATGATCTGGTAAATGTAATCGATGAGATTGGCGGTGTGACCGTATTCATCAGTGAAGAAGAGGCTGCTTATTACAGAGAGAATGGTATGCCGGATATTCAGGCCGGAGATGTGACACTGACCGGAGCCCAGGCACTTGCGCATGCGAGAAACCGTACACTGGGCAATGATTTTGAAAGAACAAGACGTCAGAGAAGTGTAATGTATGGAATCTACCGTAAGATTATGGAGAAGAAGGATCCAAGTGCGTTACTGCCTCTGATCAATTACGCTGTAAATCATGTAAAGACGAATATGAGTGTATCGGAGATGTACTCTATGGCAAAAGATGTTCTGTCGGTAGACGATCTGAAGATGCAGCAGACATGCATTCCACAGGACGGAACGTATACAGATATCACTTATGAGGGTATGCAGGTACTGAAGGTTGATTTTGATGCGAATAAAAAGAAGATCGAGCAGTTGTTATATTAAAGTGATTTACAAAAGATGAATATAAGGGGACAGTAAACGGGCGAGTATAATGAAACAGAGCAAGAAAGTTGTGGCCAGGATTATAATATTGATCTTGGCCTTATTTACAGTAATACCGGGAACGGTAAGTCAGAAAGTATATGCGGAACCTGGCGGCAGTGAGAGCAGTCAGGCGGCAGACGCATCAAAAGATGATTCCAATAAGAAGGAAGAGAAAAAAGAAGAAGATATGACGCCGGAAGAGCGGGAAAAGAAGGCAGAAGAAGATGCCTATAAGATGGAGATCCAGTCGAACGGTTGGAAGAACTGGCCAAAAGGACCGGGCACATACGGTGAAGCTGCAATCGTGATGGATGCGGGAACAGGAAGCATCTTATATGCGAAAAATATTGATGAACATGAGTACCCGGCAAGTATCACAAAAGTCCTGACCAGTCTTATTGCTTTAAAATACGGCAATCTGTCAGACAAGGTAACATTTTCCAATGACTGCATATCTTTTATGCAGCCGGGAGATTCTTCGGTTGGATTAAAAGAAGGTAATGTGATCTCGCTGGAACAGGCATTATATGCGACGCTGCTTGCCTCAGCGAATGAAGCAGCTTATGCGGTGGCGGAAAATGTTGGGAAAAATGCCGGACATGATTACAACTGGTTCATCCAGCAGATGAACGAAGAATGTAAAAGCCTTGGCGGCAATAATTCCAATTTCGTCAATGCGAACGGGCTTCATGATGACAATCATTATACATGTGCGCGCGATATGGCTTTGATCGGCAGAGAGATCTGGCGCTATCCGGAATTCCTGAAGATCTGCCAGGAGCAGAGTTATAAGATCCCGGCATCCGATACGACAGAAGAACATGTATTTCCACAGCATCATAAGATGCTGATCAAAGAAAATAAAAATTATTACCAGTATGCGGTTGCAGGAAAGACAGGATATACATCGAATGCATTATCTACGCTGATCACATTGGCCGATAATGGCAATATGAAACTGGTATGTGTCGTACTTCGGACACATGGTGTGAATATATATCCGGATACGAAGAATCTGTTCGAATATGCATTTAACAATTTCCAGAAGATCCAGGTGGCAGATGAGAAGAAACCGGATGAAGTAGAGAAATTTATATCGGCTGCGGATAGCCAGAGTGCTGTATCGGCACAGTCAGATGGAAGTGAGGATACAGAATCCGTGCAGACAGGCGGAAATGAATATCAGCCGCTGGAGGACGGACATGTGATCCTGCCGAAGGATGTATCATACAAAGATATAGATTATGAAATTACGGATGTAGATGAAGATACCGGAGAGGGAACGATCCGGTATATATATGACGGCCATCAGGTTGGAAGTGCAACGGCAAAATTTACGGATAAGTATTTACAGAAAGTAAGCACCAGGAAAGAACGTGTGGACAGTAAGCCGAAGGATGTGGATAATTCCGGTGATTCGAAGAAAAACGGTGGAAAATCAAGTGAAAAGAGTATCTGGAAGAATTTTCTGCAAAAAGTAAAAGCAGTATGGGATTTCGGACAGAAAAAATTTGCCGGAAAATCAAGTACAGAAAAATATATGATCGCCGGAGGATGCGTAGCACTGGTGATTCTGATCTTCAGTCTGATCGTGCTGCTTATACGCCGTAGAAGATAAAAAATAGAAAATATATGAAAAATACGGAGAAAAACCGATTAAAAAAGGTAAAAACCCTTGACGGATTTTAGGATTACTGCATATAATAAGGAATGTGAAAAACGCTGACGAAGACAGTAGGATATAACAGAACGCAGCAGCGAGCCGGGGATGGTGGAAGTCCGGTACAAGTAAGATATATCTGAATATCACTTCTGAGTTGCAGATTTTGAACGGTTTCAGGGTATGAACAAAAGCCTGACTGCCAAGTAAAAACTGACGGCATTCCTCCGTTACAGGGAAGACATATGATGGTATGTTAGGTGGTTTATAAACGTAAGTACAGCTTTCGTCCTATACAGGGCGGAAGCTTTTTTAATTCTATGTTTTAATTTTATGGAGGTAAATATGTATAAGAAAGTTTCTACGGATCTTAATTTTGTAGACAGAGAAAAACAGACAGAGAAATTCTGGGAAGACAATGACATCTTCAGAAAAAGTATGCGTGACCGTGAAGGCAACGAGATCTATATGTTCTACGACGGCCCTCCGACAGCCAACGGAAAACCGCACATCGGACACGTTCTGACACGTGTTATCAAGGATATGATTCCAAGATACCGCACAATGAAAGGATACGAAGTTCCAAGAAAGGCCGGATGGGATACACACGGACTTCCTGTAGAGCTCGAAGTTGAGAAGCTTCTCGGACTGGACGGAAAAGACCAGATCGAAAAATACGGTATCGAACCATTTATCAAGAAATGTAAAGAAAGCGTATGGAAATACAAAGGTATGTGGGAGGATTTCTCTAATACCGTAGGCTTCTGGGCTGACATGGATGACCCATATGTAACATACGATAACAACTTCATCGAGTCTGAGTGGTGGGCACTCAAGAGAATCTGGGACAAGAAGCTCCTTTACAAAGGATTCAAGATCGTGCCTTACTGCCCTCGTTGTGGAACTCCGCTTTCCGCACAGGAAGTAGCGCAAGGGTATAAAGATGTAAAAGAACGTTCTGCAATTGTTCGTTTCAAAGTAGTAGGAGAGGATGCATACTTCCTCGCATGGACAACTACACCATGGACACTTCCATCCAACATCGCACTCTGCGTAAACCCGGAAGAAGACTATGCGAAAGTAAAAGCTGCCGACGGATATACTTACTACATGGCAGTAGCTCTTCTTGATACAGTACTTGGAAAACTTGCAGAAGAAGGACAGAAAGCATACGAGATTCTTGAGACATACAAAGGTAAAGATCTCGAATACAAAGAATATGAGCCATTATACCAGTGTGCTTATGACTGCGCTTCTAAGCAGAACAAGAAAGCATTCTTCGTTACATGTGATACTTATGTAACACTGACAGATGGTACCGGTGTTGTTCATATCGCGCCTGCATTTGGTGAAGACGATGCCAAGGTTGGACGTAAGTATGACATGCCATTCGTACAGTTAGTAGACGAAAAAGGTAACATGGGAGAGACGACTCCATTTGCCGGATTATTCGTTAAGAAGGCTGACCCGGAAGTATTAAAAGACCTCGACGGACGTGGACTTCTCTACGATGCACCGAAGTTCGAGCACAGCTATCCACACTGCTGGAGATGTGATACACCACTTATCTACTACGCTCGTGAATCATGGTTCATCAAGATGACAGAAGTAAAAGATGACCTGATCGCTAACAACAACACAATCAACTGGATTCCGGAAAGTATCGGTAAAGGACGTTTCGGCGACTGGATTGAGAATGTTCAGGACTGGGGTATCAGCCGTAACCGTTACTGGGGAACTCCACTGAATATCTGGGAATGTGAGTGCGGACACCAGCATTCGATCGGAAGCATCGAAGAGCTGAAAGAAATGTCTGACAACTGCCCGGATGATATCGAACTTCACCGTCCATACATCGACGATGTAACGATCAAGTGCCCATGCTGCGGCAAACAGATGCACAGAGTACCGGAAGTTATCGACTGCTGGTTCGACAGTGGATCTATGCCATTTGCACAGCACCACTATCCATTTGAGAATAAAGAATTATTTGAAAAGCAGTTCCCTGCAGACTTCATTTCCGAGGCTGTTGACCAGACCCGTGGATGGTTCTACTCACTGCTTGCAATCTCAACACTGATCTTCAACAAAGCGCCATACAAGAACGTTATCGTACTTGGACACGTGCAGGATGAGAACGGTCAGAAGATGAGTAAGTCCAAAGGAAATGCAGTTGATCCATTCGATGCACTGGAGAAATACGGCGCAGATGCGATCCGCTGGTACTTCTATGTCAACAGTGCACCGTGGCTGCCGAACCGTTTCCACGGAAAAGCCGTTGTAGAAGGACAGAGAAAGTTCATGGGAACATTGTGGAACACATATGCGTTCTTCGTACTGTATGCAAATATCGATGATTTCGATGCAACAAAATATACATTAGACTACGACAAACTGTCTGTTATGGATAAATGGCTTCTGTCTAAGCTGAATTCAGCAATCAAGGCAGTAGACTATGATCTGTCCAACTACAAGATTCCAGAGGCTGCAAAGGCACTTCAGAGCTTCGTAGACGACATGAGTAACTGGTATGTAAGACGAAGCCGTGAACGTTTCTGGGCTAAGGGAATGGAGCAGGATAAGATCAATGCTTACATGACTCTGTACACAGCACTGGTTGAGATCTGCAAGACAGCAGCTCCGATGATCCCGTTCATGACAGAAGAGATCTACCAGAACCTGGTAAGAAGCGTTGATGAAAGCGCACCGGAAAGTATCCACCTGTGTGACTTCCCTGTTGTAAATGAAGCACATATCGATACAGAGCTGGAAGCTAACATGGACAACGTTCTGAAACTGGTTGTTATGGGACGTGCATGCAGAAATACAGCCAACATCAAGAACCGTCAGCCAATCGGACAGATGTATGTAAAAGCTGATTTCGAAATTCCGGAATTTTACAAAGACATTGTAAAAGATGAATTAAATGTAAAGAATGTAACATTTACACAAGATGTTCGTGACTTTACTTCATATACTTTTAAACCTCAGTTAAAGACAGTCGGACCAAAATATGGTAAAATGTTAGGAGGTATTAAAGCAGCACTCGAAAACCTCGAAGGAAATGCAGCAATGGATGAGTTAAATGCTACAGATGCCCTGAAGCTTGATATCAATGGACAGGAAGTGACACTGTTCCGTGAGGACCTGCTGATCGAATCTGCTCAGATGCCGGGATATGTATCTGAGAATGACAACGGAATCACAGTTGTTATGGATACAAACCTTTCCGAAGAACTTCTGGAAGAAGGATTTGTTCGTGAGATCATCAGTAAAGTACAGACCATGCGTAAGGAAGCCGGATTCGAAGTTATGGATAAGATCGCGGTAACTTACGAAGGAACAGAGAAAGCAGAGAAAGTATTTGCAGACAATGCATCTACGATCGCAGATGAGACACTGGCACTGGAAGTTACAAAGGCAGCACCTGCCGGCTACACAAAAGAGTGGAAGATCAATGGTGAAGCCGTAACGATTGGTGTAGAGAAGAGATAATCAAAGCCCAGTTTTTAAGAAGGGAAGTAGAAAATGTATAATCCAAGATTTGAAAAAGACGTATTTAAAAGAGATGTGCGGAACAATGTGAAGACATTGTTCCGTAAGGAAGTAGAAGAGGCAACTCCACAGCAGTTGTTCCAGGCAGTTTCTTATGCTGTAAAGGAAGCCATCATCGATGACTGGCTTGCAACACAGAAACAGTATGAGAAAGACGATCCGAAGACCGTATATTACATGTCCATGGAATTCCTGCTCGGAAGAGCTCTCGGAAACAACCTGATCAACATGACGGCATATAAGGAAGTAAAAGAAGCTCTGGAAGAGATGGGAATCGACCTGAACGTGATCGAGGATCAGGAGCCGGATCCGGCACTTGGTAACGGTGGACTCGGACGTCTGGCAGCATGTTTCCTGGATTCTCTTGCAACACTGGGATATGCATCTTATGGATGCGGTATCCGTTACCGTTATGGTATGTTCAAGCAGAAGATCAGAGACGGCTATCAGGTAGAAGCACCGGATAACTGGCTGAAAGATGGTAACCCGTTTGAGCTTCGCAGACCGGAATATGCGAAAGAAGTACGTTTTGGCGGAAATATCCGTGTGGAATACGATGAGACAGGAAAGACACACTTCGTTCAGGAGAACTATGAATCTGTAATGGCGATCCCTTATGATTATCCGATCGTAGGATACGGCAACCATATCGTGAATACACTTCGTATCTGGGATGCAGAAGCGATCGTAGACTTCCAGTTAGATTCTTTTGACCGTGGAGATTATCACAAAGCCGTTGAGCAGGAGAACCTTGCGAAGAACATCGTAGAAGTGCTTTATCCAAATGATAACCACATCGCAGGAAAAGAACTGAGACTGAAACAGCAGTATTTCTTCGTATCAGCAAGTATCCAGGCTGCAATTACAAAGTTTAAAAAGAAACATGGTGATATCAGCAAACTGCCGGAGAAAGTAACATTCCAGATGAATGATACACATCCGACAGTAGCAGTAGCAGAGCTGATGCGTATTCTTCTTGATGAGGAGAATCTCGGATGGAATGAAGCATGGGATATCACAACAAAATGCTGTGCATATACGAACCATACGATCATGGCAGAAGCACTTGAGAAATGGCCGATCGACCTGTTCTCAAGACTGCTTCCGCGTATTTACCAGATCATCCAGGAAATCGACCGCCGTTTCATCGCGCAGGTAAGAGCACAGTATCCTGGTAATGAAGAAAAGGTTAAGAAGATGGCAATCCTGATGGACGGCCAGGTGAAGATGGCACACCTTGCAATCGTTGCAGGTTATTCTGTCAATGGTGTTGCAAAGCTGCATACAGAGATTCTGAAGAATCAGGAACTGAAAGACTTCTATCAGATGATGCCGGAGAAGTTCAACAACAAGACAAATGGTATCACACAGAGACGTTTCCTCATGCATGCGAACCCGCTGCTTGCTGACTGGGTAACAGAGAAGCTCGGCACAAAAGAGTGGATTACAGACTTGTCCAAGATGAGCGGACTGAAGGAATGGCTGGATGACGAAGAGGCTCTGAAAGAATTCATGACGATCAAGTTCAAGAACAAAGAGCGTCTTGCAGTTTACATCAAAGAGCACAACGGTGTAGAAGTAGATCCAAGATCGATCTTCGATGTACAGGTAAAACGTCTGCACGAATACAAACGTCAGCTGCTGAATATCCTGCATGTAATGTATCTGTACAACCAGATCAAAGAACATCCGGAAATGTCCTTCTATCCTAAGACATATATCTTCGGAGCAAAGGCTTCTGCAGGATATATCCGTGCTAAAGAGATTATCAAACTGATCAACTCTGTTGCGGATGTGATCAACAATGACCGCAGCATCAACGGCAAACTGAAAGTTGTCTTCATCGAAGATTACCGCGTATCCAACGCAGAGCTTATCTTCGCGGCAGCAGACATCAGTGAGCAGATTTCTACAGCTTCCAAAGAAGCTTCCGGAACAGGTAACATGAAGTTCATGATGAACGGTGCACCGACTCTCGGAACAATGGACGGAGCAAACGTAGAGATCGTAGACGAAGTTGGAATCGACAATGCATTTATCTTCGGACTGAGTGCCGACGAAGTTATCAACTACGAGCAGAACGGCGGATATAATCCATATGACATTTACAACAATGATCCGGACATTCACAGAGTGGTAGACCAGCTGGTAGACGGAACATATTCTAACGGCGATACAGAGATGTATCGTGACCTTTACAACAGCCTTCTGAATAATCAGGGGGGTTCAAGAGCAGATATGTACTTTATCTTAAAGGACTTCCGTTCTTATGCAGATGCTCAGGCTCGTGCAATGGAAGCTTACAAAGATAAAGAAAAATGGGCTAAGATGGCTCTTAAGAACACTGCTTGTTGTGGTAAATTCTCTGCCGACAGAACAATCCAGGAATATGTAGATGATATCTGGCATCTGGATCATGTTGTGATCGATGAGGATGAATTAGAATATTAAGAGAAGTTGTCAGTGGCAAGTTCTTTTGTATATGAATAATAAGAGAAGCTCTCTCATACATTGAGGTATGGGAGGGCTTTTTTTATGTGGAACAGAAGGTATTATTATAGAGAAAAAATAAAAAAGGCAGCCTGCTGGGCGCTTATCATAATATTATTGCCGTATATTGTAACCGTATTTGTAAATGGTCCAAAGATTGTAACTGCATCGAAAGTAGATGAGATGACAATAGATGTAAAGGGCGGTGGGAAGATGCCGGTGGAAAAATATTGCATTGGAATATTGGCGAGGGACATGCCGGCAGAATATGAAGAAGAAGCATTGAAGGCCCAGGCAATCCTGGTGCGGACAGAAGTCTACCGGGCAATCAGGGATGCAGGGGAAGGACAGAAGCTTGAGAAAGAATTCTGGACCGAGAAACAGATGAAGTCGGTGTGGGGGATGCGATATGCAGAAAATTACCGCAAGTTAAAAAATGCGCTGGAATCCACGGCAGGACAAGTGCTATTCTATGAAGACGGTCTGGCGATGACACCATTTTTTAATCTGAGTAATGGATATACCAGGGATGCGAAAGAGGTTCTTGGAAAGGAGGAGTATCCTTATCTGAAGATTGTGGAATGCCCGGAGGATGTGAATGCAGAAGATGAGATACAGACGGTTGTATTGGGAGAAAAAGATATAGGGACGATGGATGTGGAGGTAGTGGAAACAGATTCTGTAGGATATGTATTAAAGATCCGTGTGGGAGATAATACCATCAGCGGGGAAGAATTCCGAAATAAATATAACCTGGCATCCAGCTGTTTTACCCTGCAGCGTTATAACGGCAAATTGCGGGTGACAACAAGAGGAACCGGACATGGGATCGGAATGAGCCAGTATACGGCAAATGAGATGGCGAAGAAGAAAAAAAGCTATAAAAATATTTTAAAATATTTTTTTAATGGAACGGAGATAAAAGAAGTGACAGAAATCGTAAAAGGTGTATAACTATATCACAATCTGGCAAAAATATGGTCAGAGGTGGTGATGAAATGAGTAAAAATCAGAAACCGTCAATGTCAAAACGGCGTGCTACCGTAGCAGCAGTATTATGTTTTGTGGCAGCGATTGCAATAGCAGGAACATATACATTTAATGATTACAGAAAAACGCAGAAAAATGAATTGGCGAAGGCGGAAGAAAAGGCGAAACAAGACAGCGAAGCGGCAAAAGAAACCGGAACATCCAAGATTAAAAACGAAGATATGACAAACGATACGGATGAAAGTGACAGTAACGGAACCGGGAAAGACGGAACAACAACGGGCTCTGGGACAACAGATTCCGGGGCAATAGATTCCGGGACAACCGGAACTTCAGGATCAAAAGAGACCGGAACATCCGGATCATCAGGTCAGACCGGAACCCAGGCAACGGCAGGAAAAAGTCACAATATCAACTTTACGGAAGACAGTTACATCCTGTGGCCGGTGAACGGAGCTGTGATCATGAGCTACAGCATGGATAAGACAGTATATTTCCAGACGCTGGATCAGTACAAGTATAATCCGGCTGTGATCATCGAAGGCGCAGAAGGCGACCAGGTACTCTGCGGTGCGCCCGGAATCGTCAAGTCGATCGATGTCAGTGCACAGACCGGAACAACGGTTAACGTAGATATCGGAAATGGATATGAGCTGTTATATGGACAGTTGAAAGAAGTCCCGGTGAAAGTTGGGGATTATGTGGAAGCAAAGAGTGTGCTTGGTTATGTGAGTCAGCCGACAAAGTATTACAGCAAAGAAGGCTGTAATGTGTATTTTGAGATGCGAAAAGACGGACAGCCGGTGAATCCGGTGGAGTATACGGCGGATCAGGATTAACAGAAAGGGACCGGAGATTCTTAAGAAATTTTCCGGTCTTTTTTAGCGTTCTGCCGATATCAAAGTATGCGGAAAAATCTATGAACAGGGGATAAAATTGACTTTCCGTGGGATAATGGATAAAATAAAGTGGATTATTACAGGAAAAATCGGACCGATTGTGGATAAGTGGGGACAACTACATGAATTATACATACATCGTAAAGTGTGCGGACAGTACGTTATACACAGGGTGGACAAATGATCTGGATAAGCGGATAAAAGCACATAACAGTGGAAAAGGCGCAAAGTATACAAAGACCAGAAGACCGGTGAAGCTTGTGTATTATGAAGAGCATGAGACAAAAAATGAGGCAATGAGCCGGGAATATGCGATCAAGCATTTGACCAGGAAAGAAAAAGAGATATTGATCAAGGGTAATGGAAACTTATGCGGAAGCTGGATGGTAAAGGGAGATATGATTAAAGCCGGTGAATTTGAGAAGATTAAGAAACTTACACGGGAAGCAAAAGAACTGGCAGAATAAATGAAAAAAGAGCTCGCATCAAGTCGGGAGAGATATTATTTAATATCCCGTGTGTGATGCGGGCTCTTTTTTATCGCCATGTGTTCGAAAGAAGCTGCTAAAGTATACAAGAGATGTTGCCGGCAGCAAGTTCTCTGTATACCGGAAATATAAGGATAAATGGATATTACTTAAAGTACAAATGCATACATCACTACGAAGTGGCAGGCACTTCCGGCCATTACAAACAGATGAAAGATCTCATGGCTTCCGAAATATTTGTGCTTATTGTTAAAGATTGGAAGCTTCAAAGCATAGATCACGCCGCCAACGGTGTAGATGATACCACCGGCCAGCAGCCATCCGAAAGCTGCCGGGCTTAAGGAATTCAGTAACTGTGTAAATGCCAGGACACAGGTCCAGCCCATGCCGATATAGAGCACGGAAGAAACCCATTTCGGACAGAATACCCAGAATGCTTTGATCAGGATTCCGGCAATGGCAAATGCCCATACGATTGCCAGAAGGATGAGTCCGGTTCTGCCGCCAAGTACCAGCAGACAGATCGGAGTGTAACTTCCGGCAATGAGTACGCTGATCATCATGTGGTCGATTTTTTTAAGGATTGTATTTACTTTTCTGGATTTATCGAATGTATGGTAAGTTGTGCTTGCGGCGTACAGTAAGATCAGGCTTGCCGCATATACAGCAATTGCGATAATGTAAATTTTACTCGGTTCGCGCGCCGCTTTTAAAAGCAATGGAATTGCTGCGAAGATTGCCATCAACATTCCGATAAAATGTGTGATCGCGCTTCCCGGATCTTTAATGTGTTCTTTTAACTGCTCTGCCATAATCATGCACCTCCTGAATGTCGAAAATATGACATGTAGTTTTTAATACTACGTTTGCTATATGTGTATATTATACCCGAAACTGAAAAAAATCAAGTAGAAAAACAAAAATATTTTTAAAATCAAAGTATTATATAAACTGGCCTGTGCGAAAATAGAACAACTGGCTGTATGGACACATCCACTTTCGTGATAATATATTATGCGGTATTAAATTATGGCAGATGAGGGATTCATCTGTTATACACACGATGGAAGTGTGCAGGAAGGGAGAGTACAATGAGTACAAATATAACAGCAGGCAGGACAATGAATGATAATAAAGTAAAGAACCTTGTGATCACGGCATTCTTTACCGCAATTACATTTCTTGGAATTCAGTCGTTCAGGATTCCACTTCCGGCAGCAGTCGGAACACCATTTCTCCATTTTGGACATATATTTGTCGTAATGGGACTGTTACTTCAGGGTGGCAAGAGAGGAGCTGTATCAGGGACACTTGGACTTACAATCTTTGATATGCTGAATGGTTACATGCAGGATGCGCCGAAGACATTTGTGGAGACAGCAGTAAAATGTCTGATCGTCGGAGCACTTTTCATGATGCTTAAGAAGAAAGCAGACGGAGACAAGAAGAAAGAATACGGAGCAGCAGTTGTCTGCGCATTTATCTATGGATGTATCAACGTAATCATGGAATTTACTATGAGCACGATCGCAATGATGATGGTAGGAAGTGGATTTGCAGCAGCTGCAGTGGCAGCATTCACATCACTTCCGGCGACTGTGATCAATGCAGTATTTATGGTGATCGCAATTGCGATTCTGTATCAGCCGGTGAAAAAGATCTATGTGCGCATGGCATAGAAGGGGATATCACAGACTTTTTCCTTTGGAAATTGGCAGATACTTATGAAGTATGGTGATATAAAAAGGCAGATATACCTTAAGTGGTGTATCTGCCTTTTGCGATTCTGAATCATTATTTCATCCGGAAGATATCGGAATAAAAATTCTTGTTATATCAGATCGTTCCTATCCAAAATATCTCTTAAGAAGTCCTTCGAATGCTCTTCCGTGACGTGCCTCATCTCTTGCCATCTCATGAACTGTGTCATGGATTGCATCCAGGTTAGCAGCTTTTGCACGTTTTGCAAGGTCGAACTTACCAGCTGTAGCGCCGTTCTCAGCGTCTACACGCATCTCAAGGTTCTTCTTTGTGCTGTCTGTAACAACTTCGCCAAGAAGTTCTGCGAATTTAGCAGCGTGCTCAGCTTCTTCCCATGCAGCTTTTTCATAGTATAATCCAACTTCAGGATATCCTTCTCTGTGAGCAACTCTTGCCATTGCAAGATACATTCCAACCTCTGAACATTCTCCTTCGAAGTTAGCTCTTAAGTCAGCTAAGATGTCTTCGCTTACACCTTTTGCCACACCTACAACGTGCTCAGCAGCCCATTCTCTTTCACCTGTCTGCTCTTTGAACTTGTCAGCGCCTACGCCACATACTGGACATTTCTCCGGTGCAGCTTCTCCTTCATAAACATATCCGCATACTGTACATACAAATTTTTTCATAGTGTTGTTCTCCTTTTCTTTTATAATAATTTTTTTGTTATTGATTGATAAGAGAGTAGTTATAATCTCTTAAGTTGCACTAAATTGATATTAGTAATTGTTACTGATATTAATTTAGCATAATCTTATGTGTTTGTCAATTAGTTTTTGATAAATTTTATTATTTATTCTCGTTTAATTTTTTGGCACATTCGCCACAGAGACCGTGGAAAAGTGTAGTGTGTGATTCGATGATTCCATCGAAACATTTATTCGCATCTTCATTAATCTTCTGGATATAGGAATCATCCATTTCCAGATCGAATACATTTCCGCAATTGGTGCATACTACATGATAATGAGGTTCGCAGCGTCCATCAAAACGATCGCCGCCATCCGGTGTCGGAATCCGAAGCGCTTCTCCGATATCTGCAAGCAGGTTCAGGTTGCGGTATACGGTTCCGAGGCTGATATTAGGAAATTCTTCTTTAATATGAAGATATACGGTATCAGCAGTCGGATGAGAAGTCGTGTGCATCAGGTAATCTTTTATAGAGGCCCTTTGCTTACTATATTTTAAACCGGCCATAAATCCTCCATTCAATAATGATAATAATTACTATAATTGATATATCTTTAGTATAATTCGGATGATATATTTTGTCAATATAAAAGAATGAATGTAACAAAATGTAACAAATAATAAATATAAATCGAATATTAAATGTATTATAATCAAAGAAAACCTTGACAAAACGTGTTGTAATGTTATAATAACAAACGTAACATATGTAACAATTCTGTAACAATTACAAAAGATAAGAAAACATAAAGGAGGGAGTTTATGGATTCTATTCTTAAAAAAGGATTGTTCCTGGTTACTGTGACAGGAGCCATAACGGCGTTTCCGATTATGGCGCAGGCTGCAGATATAGATGATACGCAGGATATGCCGACAGCAGGAATTGAGCAGGTACTTGGAGAATGTTACACGTCAGAGAAGACAATTTCGGTAAAGGATTACCTTGTACCGACACAAAAGGGAGAGTATTTAGATATGGCATTCGCCAATGTACAGTCATTTCTTTATATAAGAAGTGAACCGACGACAGAAAGCGAATGGGTCGGAAAATTATATCCGGATTACGCGGCAAAAATCATAGGCCCGGTAGGAGAATGGACGAAAGTGCAGTCGGGTAATGTCACCGGATATGTATATTCCGAGTATATAACAGTAGGAAATGAAGCACAGAAAAAAGCAGAAGAACTTGTGCAGAAGAAGGATACGGAAAATGCTAAGGAAGCATTTACGTATGCAGAATCAAAAGAAGAAGAGGCCGCAAGGCTTCAAAAAGAGGCAGAACAAAAAGCCGAGGAGGAGAAAAAGGCAGCAGAAGAAGCGGCCAAACAACAGGAAGAACAACAGACGCAGGCGGCACAGACCGGACAGGCTATTGTAGATTATGCATGCCAGTTTATCGGTAATCCGTATGTATGGGGAGGTACAAGCCTGACAAACGGAGCGGATTGTTCGGGATTCGTACAGTCGGTATTTGCACACTTTGGAATTTCTCTTCCGCGTACGACGTGGGATATGGAGAATGTAGGAACTGCGGTAAGTTACGATCAGGCTGTTGCGGGAGACATTATTCTATATGACGGACATGTTGGAATTTATATGGGAAATGGGCAGATCGTAAATGCAATTAACAGTGCAAAAGGGATAGGAATTTTGCCGGCAACATATACGAATATTGTTACGGTGAGACGACTGGTATAACAGAAACGGACGGGAGATTTTAAAATATTTTTGCGAATCTTTCGTCCCTTTTTTGTTATCCACACTATCCACATAAATTTAGAGTTATCCACAATGTACAAAATCCACAAAAATCGACACTTTTCATCGAACGTAAAAAATATTAAAAAATATGGTGGAAAAAGTTATCCACACAAAAAAACAGGAAAAATGTAGAAAAATGGGGATTTCCACAAAGTTATCCACGTTATCCACACCCAAAGTGGGAAAAACGGGGGATTACTCGGGGATAGAAAAAGAACGAACGTTTTGTAGACTTGTTATAAAAATGACGTTTTGTCGAAAAAAAAAGGAATTCGTATTGACTTTTAAGTAGTCAAATATTAGGAATAAATTTGCAGAAAATGTTTACACAATGGTAAAAAGCTACTATAATGGAAACACTGAAATAAAAAGGAGGCGATAAGATGGCACAGATTACAAAAGACATGACATTTGGTGAGCTGCTTTCCAAATACTATTCTACATGTCCAAAGCTTGTTGACGATCTGATGGAAGCAGGAATGGGTTGCATCGGATGCCCACATTCTCAGATGGAATCTATCGAAGAAGGCGCTATGGGACATGGAATCGATCCAGACCTTTTAGTTGCAAAGTTAAATGCAACACTGGAAGCAAGCCAGGCATAATATAAAATGAGTATAAAAAAGCTCTACGGGGAATTATCCCGTAGAGCCTTTTTAGTATACCAGAGTATGCAGATTAAATATTCGCAAGCTGCTGAACCGCATTCCCGGAAAGGAATGTCTCACAGTGCTCTTCTAAAAATGCAAATGTTGCACCGGATGCACTTTCTAATGCACCGTATTCGGATAACATATTACAGATACGGTTAAAATCTGCGGTGGAATGGTCTGACTGTGCAAGTGCCAGCAGATACATCTCTTCCTGATCATCTTTGTATAATGTATTGGAACCGTGGTACATCGGAGCCAGCAGATGAGCGGCCTTCAGTACATTCTCCATTACAGGGAAAGAAAAGAGCCGGATATTGTTACCGGAATCCTTCTTATCTGTATTATCATCTGAAGTCTCAGAAGCTGCTTTTGCAGTCTGTGCTGCCTGTGTTTCAAAAGATTCCTGAACCTTTCCGAGCAGATCAAGTAAACCTTCTGCTCCTTCCAGCTTGCCTGGAGTATTCTTCTTCTTGGCGTCAGCTATGGAAGAAGGTGCAAATTTTGAAAATCTAGTATCGAGTTCTTCTGGGTCCTCGACTTTCGTAATTATCAGCACGATCGAATCTGCAGAAGGGATAGCCTCGATCATAAGAGGAATATCTTCTGCTTCAAAACCAAATTCGAAGGCTGCCTGTTGCATCATATCGCGGAAAAGTGATTTGGCTTTCTCGGTTCCGTATGCCAGTTCACTGAGCTGTAACTGACGGTCAGCAAGATCGGCACGTGTCAGAGTACAACGGATCTGGTTGTCACTGATTTTTTCAATCTTCATAATCATCACTTCCTTCTAAAATAGTATATCATACAAAATGTTGGATGTTCAATAAATTTAATATAAACAAAGTGGAATATAAAAATAAAAAAGACTTGATTCTTCAAAATGAATCGGATATAATGGCCCTACTGGAAGATAGTTTTCCCTGATAACTGTGTTATTAGAACATCAGGAAAAGAATTTCCTGAATTTTATTTCAATTCCACATTCCGGGTGGAATGAATCTATCAATGACAAATCAGATTAATTACAGCCGTTTCAGGCAGATATTTCACGTTAACAATTTATTTTTACAATTACATAATTGCCGGAACTGTTTTCCAGTTATATTTATCAGTTGCTGCATAGAAGGACAGTATTGTATCACAAGCATCTCCCTGACCGTAAAATATGCGTGACAACCACGGTTATCATCCGGTAAAGAGGAGGAAGCAGTATGGGGGAGAAAGAAGAGATGAAAGAGATGTTTCAGGAACTGACTGGTTTTGAAAAGAAAAATATAAGCCTCAGGATCAATGGGGTACCGGCCAGTCCTATGCAGATCGTACAGGCGCATACAATGTGTGAACACCAGTCCTATATGAGGGATTATGTGCTGAATGACAAAGGCGATGTGAAAGAAGTGTGGTTCCAGAATATAACAATTTAATGGAAGAAAATATGTAAATACCCCGCAGATCAAAACGAAAGTTTTGATGAAAATGTCGAAATATAATGACGTGTATCTAACGTTTTGCTATAATGTCTTCTGTAGGAGGTGCAGCATGGAAGACAGAGGAAGAAATAGCCGCACATATAATAACAGAAAAAAAACAAGTGCAAGACCATCCGGAAGACCGGCTTCGCAGAGCAGAAACAGAAGGACATCCGGACAGACGCCTGGAAGAAGACCGACAGGTAGGAGAAGTTCTGCGGACAGAGCGCGCATGAGAAGAAGACGACAGAGAAACCGCATGATCCAGCTTGTCCTGTTAATAATATTAGTAATTGCAGCAATAGCAGGGATTGTTATATGGAAACGATACAGCCCGTCAAAAGAGCAATATGATATGAAGAAATATTATGGAATTGAAAAAGACGGACAGCTTGGAGTCACTGTAGATAACAAGGTCGTAGAGGCCAAGGGTAAATTGTCGGACGGAAAGGCTTATGTTGCGTATGATGTCGTAAGAGATTACATTAACAGCCGTTTTTACTGGGATTCGAATGAGAATGTACTGTTGTATATGCTTCCGAAGGATATGATATCGGTAGATGTGGGCAGTAAGGATTATTCGGTATCCAGAGAGAAAAAGAGCGAAGATTACGTCATTTTAAAAACAGAAGGAAACACAGCATATATCGCGTTGGATTTTGTCCAGCAGTACACCAATATTGATTATGAAGTGTCAAGTAATCCGGATCATGTAATGATCAGAACCAAATGGGGCAAAACGGATGTGGCAACTGTAAAGAAGAATACACAGGTGCGTTATCAGGGTGGAGTAAAGAGCCCTGTACTGGCAGAACTCAAGAAAAAAGATGAAGTAACAATCATCGAAAGTGAAGAAAACTGGAAGAAGATCCGCACAAAAGAAGGTGTGATCGGATATGTTAAGAACAATACTCTGAAGAATGAAGAGAAGAAGAACATTACAAGAAAATTCGATGAGCAGAACTATTCAAGCATTTCAAAGGATTACACCATTAATATGGCATGGCATAATGTAACAAATCAGGATGCTAATAAGGGAGTGGCACAGAAGATCGCACAGACCAAAGGTCTTACGACACTGGCACCGACATGGGTGCATGTGGCAGATACCAGCGGCAATATTACATCTATTGCATCATCTGATTATGTAAGTTATGCACATCAGCAGAATATCGAAGTGTGGATGACCGTCAGAGACTTTGACGGAGGAATCAGTTCAGAACAGGAATCTTACGAATTGCTTAGTTATACATCAAGACGTGAAACGCTGATCACACAGCTGATCGCTGAAGCGCTGCGTGTTGGGGTAGACGGTATTAATGTAGATTTCGAGAAGATATCTGATAAATGCGGAGAACATTATATAGAATTCATTCGTGAATTATCGGTGAAGTGCAGACAGAATGGTCTGGTATTATCGGTGGACAATTATGTTCCGAAGAGTTTTAATACGCAGTATGACCGTAAGGAGCAGGGAATTGTAGCAGATTATGTAGTGATCATGGGCTATGATGAATATTATGCGGGTTCCCCTGAGGCAGGACCGGTATCCTCATATAATTATGTAAAAGAAGGTATTGAGGAGACATTAAAAGAAGTTCCGGCTAAAAAAGTTATCAGTGGAATTCCGTTCTTTACACGTCTGTGGAAAGAAACACCGAAGACAGAAGAAGAGCTGGCAAGTGAAAAGGGAACAGATGCGGCAGAGTATTCTGTCAATGTAGAAAGTGTGGCATATGGTATGGATAATGCCCAGGCGCAGATTAAGCAGGCTGGGGTTGAGACGACATGGGACAAGAAGGCCGGACAGAATTATGCAACATGGGAAGCAGACGGAGCAAAATACGAGATCTGGCTGGAAGATGCCAAATCTATCGAACCAAAACTTAAGCTCATGCAGAAGTATAAGCTTGCAGGTACCGCTGAGTGGTCTTTGGGACAGGAAAGCACGGATATCTGGAATCTGATTCAAAAATATGTAAATTAATCAAAACTAAATAACAGATAAAATACCTCTTGCAGTCATATAGTAGAATATATGAATTGCAGGAGGTATTTTTATTTGCGAAAAAAAATAGAACTGGCAGTACTGTTACTTTTTCTGGCGGTACTTGTGCTGCTCAGTAAGAATCTGCAAAAACTTGTATCCAGCGGAAATGTAACAGCGAAAAATAAGATAATCGTTCTTGACAGCGGGCACGGCGGGGATGATCCGGGAAAGATCGGTGTGAATCAGGCAAAAGAAAAGGATGTCAATCTTGAGATCGCCAGAAAAATTAAAAAAAGACTGGAGAAAAAAGGCTGGGAAGTTGTAATGACAAGAGAAAAAGATGAGATGCTCGGCGATCCACAGGCCGGAAATAAAAAGATCCATGATATGAAAGCAAGAGTAGAGATCATCAATAAAACAATGCCGCAGGCAGCGGTAAGTATACACCAGAACAGTTATCAGGATGAACAGATACGGGGTGCACAGGTCTTTTATTATTCTCATTCGGAAGAAGGAAAGAGAATGGCGGAGCAGATGCAAAAAGCCCTTCTTACAGTGGATGAGACGAATACAAGACAGGCAAAAGCAAATGATACATACTATCTACTCAAACGTACGGAAGTACCGACGATTATCGTTGAGTGTGGCTTCTTAAGTAATCCGGAAGAGGCCGCGAAGCTGACCGATACGAAGTATCAGAAGAAAATGGCAGATGCAATTACGAAAGGAATCATTGCTTGTGTGGAAAACTAGAGTGTAGTATAATGAAAATCATGAAAACAATAATAGAGAAAATAGATAAAAATCAAAAAAATACAGATATTATAAGAGAAGCAGGACGGATCTTAAAAGAAGGAGGTCTGGTTGCATTTCCCACAGAGACTGTATATGGTCTGGGAGCCGATGCATTGAATGAAGATGCGGCAAAGAAGATATATGCCGCAAAAGGAAGACCGTCCGATAACCCTTTGATCATCCATATCACGAATATGAAAGCACTGGATAAAATTGTCTCAGAAGTTCCGGAGAAAGCGGTTAAAGTTGCAGAAAAATACTGGCCGGGACCGCTTACAATGATCTTTAATAAGAGTGATATTGTGCCGTATGGAACGACGGGAGGTCTTGATACGGTTGCTGTCAGAATGCCGGTAGACGAGATCGCAAGAGAAGTAATAGATGCGGGTGGCGGTTATATCGCCGCACCAAGTGCCAATACATCGGGAAGACCAAGCCCGACGACTGCACAGCATGTGGCAGAGGATCTGACAGGCAGAGTGGATATGATCGTAGACGGTGGTGCTGTGGAGATTGGCGTGGAATCAACGATACTGGATGTGACAGTAGAGCCGCCGATGATCTTAAGACCCGGAGCGATCACAAAAGAAATGTTCGAAGAAGTAATCGGGGAGGTTACAGTTGACCGGACACTGATCAGACCGGACAGCAAACAGGTGCCGAAAGCACCGGGAATGAAGTACCGTCATTATGCACCAAAAGCAGATCTGACGATCATAGAAGGACCGCTTGAAAAAGTAGTAAAAGAGATTAATAAGCGCGCAAAGGAAAAATCCGAAGCAGGCTATAAGGTAGGAGTGATCGGAACAGAAGAAACCGTAGCTGATTACAAATCCGGTGATGTAAAATGTATCGGAACAAGAGCCGATGAGTCTACGATTGCTGCGAATCTGTTCCGGATATTAAGAGAGTTTGATGACGACCAGGTAGATTATATCTACAGTGAGTCGTTTGATACTGCGGGAATCGGAAGTGCGATCATGAACCGTCTTCTGAAGGCTGCAGGACATCATATAGAAAAATTGGTATGATACATTGCACAACAAGGAGGAGAATAATGTCGAAAGTACAGGTTATGGATCATCCGCTGATTCAGCACAAAATCAACTACATCCGCAATGAGGAAGTAGGATCAAAAGAATTCAGAGAAATTGTTGGGGAGATCGCATCATTGATGTGTTATGAAGCAACAAGAGATCTGAAGATGGAAGATGTTAAGATAAAAACACCAATCTGCGAGATGACAGGTAAGCAGTTAAGTGGTAAGAAACTGGCTGTAGTTCCGATCTTAAGAGCAGGCCTTGGAATGGTAGATGGAATGTTAAATATGATCCCATCTGCAAAGGTTGGACATATCGGTCTTTACAGAGATCCGCAGACATACGAACCGGTGGAATATTACTGCAAACTGCCATCTGACTGCGATGAAAGAGAAGTATTTGTCGTAGATCCAATGCTGGCAACCGGTGGATCATGTATAGCAGCACTTCAGATGCTGAAAGATAAAGGTGTAAAGCATCTGCGCTTTATGTGTATCATTGCAGCACCGGAAGGTGTAAAACATCTGCAGGAAGCACATCCGGATGTAGATGTATATATCGGTGCACTGGACGATCATTTGAATGAACATAAATATATCGTTCCGGGACTTGGTGACGCAGGAGACCGTATTTTCGGAACAAAATAGTGACGAGGAGAAACATATGGGAGATAAAAGAAAGGATTATATAAGCTGGGATGAATATTTCATGGGAGTTGCCAAACTTTCGGGAATGCGTTCTAAAGATCCAAATACGCAGGTTGGATGTTGTATAGTCAGTCAGGATAATAAGATTCTGTCAATGGGATATAATGGTCTGCCGACAGGCTGCTCGGACGATGTATTTCCATGGGGAAGAGAAGGGGACGATCCTTTGGAGACCAAATATGTATATACGGTTCACAGTGAGCTGAATGCGATCCTGAATTACCGGGGCGGCAGTCTTGAAGGAGCCAAATTATATGTATCCTTATTCCCATGCAATGAATGTGCCAAAGCAATCATTCAAAGCGGGATTAAAGAGGTTATCTATGATTGTAATAAATACGAGGGTACAGCTGCGGTAATGGCTTCCATGAAGATGTTTGATGCGGCAGGAGTAAACTATCATAAGTATCACCGCACGGACAGGGAAATTAAGATTTCGTTATAAGATATGAAAAACAGGTTTGGAAAAGGAATTCCGGACCTGTTTTTTTGTATCGCCATGCGTTCGGAAGAAACTGCCGGTGGCGGGTTCTGTAGATACCAAAGTATATAAAAGAGTGGAATAAAGTATGGATAAAAGGACATATAATTAAAAAAAGTAAAAAGAAATAAGAACAATTATGAAGAAATGGGGAACAAAAATTGCAGTAAATTTCCTGGTTCGAGGAATTGTCAGCTTCGCAATTATATTTTTTGTAAACGGATTTCTTGACGGACAGGGGATTTCTGCGTGTGTGGGAATGAATCCTGTCACATTTTTGACATCGGGAATCCTTGGATTTCCTGGGGTTGCCATGCTTTACGGTATAACTTTCTATCAAATTATGTGAACATTGCACAAAGATTAAAAATTTTTAAAAATACCATAGACAAATATAAATCATCAGGTATATAATCAGCCTACAAGTTACGAAGTAGCTTGTATCTGATTTGTAGTTCTAATTGTTAGATTCAAAAGATTCAATGAATTCAGTGCCATATCGGCAAGACGTTTCAGACATTTTTATAATGTATTGAAGGAGGGATAGTATGTGGTAAGCAGAAATCTGGTAATTTGCGACCAGGAAGAGAGATATGCGGCGGCGCTTGCACATTTTTTTATGAAGACCAAGGAATTGGCGCTTGGAGTGCAGGTGTGTAACAGTGTTGCGCAGGCCCTGAGACTGCAGGAGGAATCACCGATTGATATTCTTCTGATCGGCAGCGGTTATCCACAGGAAGAGCGGCAAAAAGTACGGGCAGAAAGTGTGTTTGTTCTGACACAATCGGAAGACGTGGCACATGAGACGCATGAGAAACTTATTAATAAATATCAGTCCGGAGAGGCCATCTTAAGAGATGTGATCGAACAGTGCCAGGAGTCGGTAGAACCGGGGAATTTCTTTCTTGGCACGGTGAAGAAAGAAAAGGTTCGGATCATCGGAATATTTTCCCCTGTTCATCGAAGCAGGAAGACCGGATATGCATTGAGACTGGGGAAAGATCTGGCCAAAACATATAATGTATTGTATCTGAATCTCGAGATGTATGGAGGTATCGGCGGTCATTTTCCTGAGATTGGACAGACAGTCGCAGATGCACTCTATTATTCGAGACAGGAAAAGAAGCATTTAAGAGCAGCACTTGCGGGTATGGTAAAGCATATGGGGCCGCTTGATTATCTTCTGCCAATGAGGATGTCGGAAGATCTGAAGGCAGTAAAGATAGAAGAATGGATGAGATTTATAGAGCAGATTGCCAGCCAGAGCATATATGAAGTGCTGATATTGGATATCGATGAAGGAATCCGGGGTGTATATGAACTTCTGAGGATGTGTACAGAGATACATGTAGCAGTAATAAAAGAGGAGGTGGCGCAGGCAAAGATGTTCCAGTTTGAAGAGGAGTTACATCTGATGGAATACGATGATGTCAGACATAAGATGATAAAAAAAGAACTGGAAGGATGATAAAGAATGATAGAAGCAGAGCAGCTCCATGCAAGAATCCTGGCCAGATTAGATATGACAAGGGACATGGAGGATGAAGAGCTGACAGAATTGATCTATGAAGTACTTCAGGAAGTCTCACAGGAAGAATATCTGCCGCTTGATCAGAAGACAATGCTTGGAAAAGAACTTTTCAATGCATTCCGGAAACTGGATCTGTTGCAGGAATTTCTGGAAGATGATGATATTACAGAGATTATGATCAATGGAACACAAAATATTTTTATTGAAAAGGCAGGGAGGATATCCCAGTCAGATAAAAGATTCTTGTCGGCGGACAAGCTGGAAGATGTGATCCAGCAGATCGTGGCAGGATCTAACAGACTGGTAAATGAGGCATCACCGATAGTGGATGCCAGACTTGCGGACGGATCTCGTGTAAATGTTGTGCTGCCACCGGTAGCGCTGAACGGACCGATCGTTACAATCCGAAAATTTGCAAAAGAAGTAATTACAATGAATAAACTGATGGAATGGCAGTCAATCAATTCAGAAGTATCGGGATTTCTGGCTTCATTAGTAGCCGCCGGATACAATATATTCATCAGTGGTGGAACCGGATCCGGGAAAACCACATTCTTAAATGCATTATCGCAGTACATTCCAAAAAATGAACGCATCATCACAATTGAAGACAATGCAGAATTGCAGATTCAGAATATAAAGAATCTTGTAAGACTGGAGGCAAGGAACGCGAACGTAGAAGGAACCGGGGAGGTCACGATCAGAGATCTGATCAAATCGGCGCTTCGTATGAGGCCGGACCGTATCATCGTAGGAGAAGTGCGCTCGGCGGAAGCGATTGATATGCTTCAGGCACTTAATACAGGACACGACGGAAGTCTCAGTACGGGGCATGCGAACAGTCCGAAGGACATGATAAGCCGTCTGGAAACTATGGTACTGATGGGAATGGACCTTCCCCTCCCTGCAATTGAGCGTCAGATCGCGTCAGGACTGGATATCATTGTACATCTTGGAAGGCTTCGGGATAAAAGCAGGAAGATGCTGGAAGTAACAGAGGTATTAGGATATTGGGATGGACAGATCCATTTGCAGACGATTTACCGGTATGAAGAGATTCGTAAGGAGGATGAAAATGTAACAGAAAATGAAAAAAAGGATCAGGAAAATAAAGTCCATGGAGAATGGAAAAAAGTTGCGGAACTTTTTCACCGCGAAAAACTTGTGGCAGCAGGATATTACAGTTAAAGAACGCACAAAAGCAGGGATGAAGACGGCCGGAATGATCGGCATTACAGCCTGGCTTTATTATCGCAGAGTGTGGGCCGTTATTTTTTTGATACTGCCGGGAATCTGGCTGTACAGGGAATTCATGGAAGAAGAAAGTAAAAAGAAGGAACAGGAATTTCAAAAACAGTTCCGGGAGATGATACAGACACTGTCGTCGGCGCTTAATACAGGATATTCGGTGGAAAATGCATTTTATGAAACGCAAAAAGAACTTAAGATACAATATCCTGAAGAAGCGAGGATTTCCAGAGAATTACTTCTCATTACAAGGAAATTAAGAATGCATATTCCGGTTGAACAGGTCCTGGAAGAATTTGCAGAGAAGGTTCCGTCAGAGGATGTAAAAAGCTTTGTGACAGTATTTGTAACAGCGAAGAAAAGTGGCGGGGATATGATCGGGATTATCCGTAATACAACGAGTCAGATCGGCGATAAGATAGAGGTAAAAAGAGAGATTGATACACTACTTGCCGCAAAGAAATATGAATTTCAGATCATGTCGATGGTTCCGTATGGGATTATTGCTTATATGTCACTTAGTTTTTCTGATTTCATGGAAGAATTGTATGGGAATGTAACAGGAATAGGGGTGATGACGCTATGTCTCGGAATCTACGTGGGCGCTTATTATCTTGGAGTAAGGCTCCTGAGAATCGACGTATAGTGAAGGCAGCAGGCCTGATCATTGCTTTGGGGATATTAGTGACGGGAGCGGATATGGCATGTTCCAGGACACAGATGACACCATCCATAGAGAGAAATGACTACGGAAAAGGGAAAAAAGTGGAAGAACTGGATGTGCAGATCGGAAATAAAAAGAAAAAGGTCCGGACTTCGGTAGAGGTATCAGAGCGACAGTATTCTGCGAAGGAGGTACAGGAATTATTCTCAAGGATCATCAGGAAAATGGACAGGCTGATATTGGCCGGTAATGAGACATTGGATCGTGTGGATGAGGACCTGGATCTGGTCACAGATATCCCGGGGGAGCCTGTGAAGGTCTCCTGGGAACTGGACCGGTATGACGTAATGGATATCCAGGGCAAACTTAAGGAGCAGAATATCTCTGAAAAAGGAGTTCTTGTAAAACTGAATGCAGTCCTTACCTATACGGCAAACGAAGAAGAGCAGGCTTCTTATCAGTGCGTGGCATGTGTATATCCGAAAAAACTAAGCGGAGAAGAAAGCACAAAAAAGGACGTTGAAGAGGCAATAAAAAAAGCAGATACAGCAACAAAAGAAAAGAAAAAACTAATTCTGCCAGAGATGCTGGACACAAATGAACTCAGATATTATCAGCCCTTTAATGAACGCGGACCGGTTATAACGGTAATGGGAATGATGATAGGGATACTTCTGTATGCATTACAAAAACAGAATATCCGAAAGGCAGAAGAAGAAAGAAAAAAGCAGATGATCGAAGATTATCCGGAAGTCATCAGCAAACTGACATTGTATCTTGGTGCAGGAATGACGGTAAAGAAAGCATGGAGAAAGATAACCGAAGGATACATGAAGGAAAAAGAAGACGAAAATGAAAGATACGTATATGAAGAAATGAGACAGACCTGCCATGAAATGGACAGCGGCGTAACAGAAGCTGAAGGCTATGAAAATTTTGGAAGACGATGTGATCTGCAGATTTATATAAGGCTAGGAGCACTATTGTCACAAAATTTAAGAAAAGGAACGAAGGGATTATCAGAACTTTTAAAGCTGGAATCCATACAGGCTTTTGAAGAACGGAAGGCGCGGGCGAAAAGACTGGGTGAAGAAGCAGGAACGAAGCTGCTTTTGCCAATGTTTCTGATGCTGGCGGTGGTATTGATCATTGTTATAGTCCCGGCTTTTTTGACCATGCAGATATAAAGGATAAGAAAGGAAGAGATGTTATGTGGAGAATACGATATGCATTACAGGTATTAAAAGATGACAGGGGAATCGGAGTAGTGGAGGTGATATTGATCCTGGTGGTTCTCATTGGGCTTGTTATCATCTTCAAATCCCAGCTTACCAGTCTGGTGCAGACAATCTTTGAAAAAATCACCAGTGAAAGTTCAGGAATTTAAGTTATTATGCATTCGAAAGAAGCGGACGGCTGCAGATTATGCAGATACCGAAGAGTGCAGGAAAAGCGGCCGGATAGGGACTGTTTGAATGGAGAAGTTACAGTCTATCTGACGTTGACTTTTGTTCTGTTTGTTTCTTTGATACTGGCTCTTGTGGAAAGTGCGTCGGTGCAGATGGCAAAGAATTACAGGCGGGCAGATATGAACCGGGCATTGGAATGTGTATTTGCAGAATATCAGAAAGAATTACTGGAAAATTATGACGTATTTGCCATTGAATGCGGTTATGAGACCGGGACTTACACGGAACAGAATATTCTGGATCGTCTTTCTTATTACGGTGCAGATATGGAAAATGAGATAGAGCGGATACAGTTGTTTACAGATAATAGCGGAGAGTTATTTCGTGATCAGGTCGGAAAATACATGAAACATAAGTACGGGATCGCGTGGGCGGATAAATATCTGGGAAATGTCTCTCTCTGGAAGAACCAGGAAGAGAAAGCGGATGAATTTACTGAGGAAGAGGAAAAGCAAAATGATCAGCTTAAGGATCTTTTAGGAGAACAGGAAGCAGAACTTCCGGAAGAGGAAAATCCGATGCAGCATGTAGCAGAATTGAAACGTTCACCAATCTTAGAACTTGTGCTTCCGAAAGATAAGACAATATCGGAGAAACAGATATCATTACAGGAGATGCCGGAAAAAAGAGAAAATCATACCGGATATGGGACTTTTTCAGATGTGGAACCGGAGGATGGAACGTTGACGTCCGTTTTGCTCGGAGAATATGTGATAGATCATTTTACAGATTTTACCGATGGACCGAAAGGAGGAGAACTTGATTATGAACTGGAATATATTCTGGCGGGCCGGGAAAGTGACAAAGGGAATCTGGAAACGGTGGCAAAGAAGCTTGTGATGTTGAGATTTGTGCCGAATTATATTTATCTTCAGACGAGCAGTACAAAACAGGCGGAAGCAAGGGCTGCAGCCGGAACTTTATGTACACTCCTGGCAGTCCCGGCTGTTACAGAGGCAGCGGCGCAGGGAATCCTGCTTGCCTGGGCATATGGAGAATCTGTTATGGATGTCAGATCACTTTTAGACGGGCAAAAGGCCGCAATTACCAAAGATGATACGAACTGGCAGTTATCGTTGTCCGGTCTTATGAAACTTGGAACAGATGAAGATACAGGAACCGGCATGGATGTGCAGGATGGTATGGGATACAAAGACTATATGAGGATGCTCTTATTTCTGGAAGGAAAGGAACGCATGTCTATGCGGGCAATGGGCATCATTGAGAAAAACATGCAGAGCATTTACGGACAGCCGGCGTTCCGGATCGATTACTGTGCAGGAAGAATGGAGATCCGTACAGTGTGTAATCTAAGAAGAGGAATAAAGTATCAGTACCGGACATATTACGGTTATCAGTAGAAAGAATCAGAGAACAAGATGTAATAGTATGAGGCGGATAAAGATGCCCTTTCAGGCATCAAAAATATCCCAAAATTATAATAAAAAAACAAAGAAAGGAGCAGGATTCGCATTATGAGTAACAATTTACTCCCCTCACAACCTATCTGTTATTCAGGCCTTGAAAGGGTATCTTTATCCGTCTCACAACTATTGCGCAGATTTTCCGATGACAGACAGAAAGGAAGCGTGACGGCAGAGGCAGCGGTTGCTGTACCGGTGTTCTTTCTGGCAGTCGTTACGATGTTGTATCTTCTGGAGATGATGGCAGTACATACGGCAGTGAGAAGCGGTCTTCAATATGCAGGGAAAAAAGTAGCTAAAGAAAGTTGTGTGACGCAGATGCTGATGCCGTCAAGGATAGAGAATGATCTGGTGTATGCAGTGGGTGAAGAACGGCTTGGAAGAAGTATTGTAAGAGGCGGGAGCAGTGGAATAGACTGTTCACGGTCGAAGATGTCGGCCCGAACCGGGATCGGTAAATTAACGGCAGAGTATCAGGTAGTCATTCCGGTGCCGCTATTTGGGATTGCTCCGGTAAAATGCAGTGAGAAAATGAAGATAAAGGCGTGGAGCGGATATGAACGGGAAGGGTGGATGGATACGGGAAATGATACGGTGTATGTAACGGAAACAGGACTTGTATATCATAAAGATTATCATTGTTCGCATCTGGATCTGTCGATCCGCATGACTCATTTGGAACTGGTAGAGGGACTTCGCAATGAAAACGGAGGCAAATACTATCCATGTGAACACTGTGTAAAAGGAAACGGGGGAAACATTTATATTACGAATTCGGGAGACCGGTATCACAGTTCGCTGTCGTGCAGTGGTTTAAAACGGACGATATATGCAATACCGATATCGGAGGCGGCAGGAAAGGGGGCCTGTTCCAGATGTGGACAATAAGCAAGGTGCTGGCAATGGCTGTATTAACAGGACTGTCAGTGATGGATTATAGAATACGGAAAGTTCCGCGGGATGTACTTCTGCTATGTATGGCAGGGGTGATCATCTATCAGGTACTGACGGGAAATGTAGACTGGAAATTGTCGGTGGCCGGTGGATTAAGCGGCATATTATTTTTATGGATCAGTAAAATTACCAATGAAGCGATTGGGTATGGGGACAGCCTGGCAATTCTGATCCTGGGGATATATCTGGGAATCTGGGGACTTTTGGAAGTGCTTATGACGGCATTTTTCATCCTTGGAATTATCGGATTGATCTGTGTGGTAATAAAAAGAAAAAAGAAAGGACTTGCTTTTCCTTTTTATCCATTTCTGACAGTGGGATATCTGCTTGGGGTATGTATAGGAGGAATCTGAGATGGAGGAAAGAAAGCAAAGGTGGTTAAAGGGCAGTTTTACCGTGGAGATGGCTTTTCTGATACCAATGATATTATTCCTGATCATGGGATGTATAAGGATATCTTTTTATTATCATGACAAGAATATTATTGCAGGAGCCGCATATGAAACGGCGGTTACGGGAAGTACAAAGGTGAGAGAAAAGGATGGAATCAGCGAGAGTGAATTAAATGCGTTATTCAAAGAAAGGGTGGGAAGGAAGTGTATCTTATTTTCAAGAATAAGAGTACAAAGCAGTGTGGGAAAAGATGAAATTAAAGTACAGGCAGCTGCAAGACGAAAGAAAATGGCAATATCTGTAGAAAGCCGTGCAGCGGTGACAGAACCGGAGAAATATATCCGGGATATCAGAAGGATTAAAAAATGAGAAGGATCAGATAATGGAACGAAAGATAACGATAGAAGAACACGTATTATATAAAGAGGATTACCAGATGAAAATGTTAAAAGCAAATTCGCCGGAGGGCTTTTTGCATGTAGGAGGAAGAGGTGTTAATGGCAGCAGTTATTATGATTATGATGTAAGTGGTAAGGTATCAATGCAGGCGATGTATGCCAGAGCGAAATTAAAAGCAGAAGATATAAGGCACTTTATGGAACAGTTAGGAAATGTACTTAAGGAAGCGGAACGTTATCTTCTGGATATTCATTGTATCCTGATGGATCCGGAATACATTTTCTATGAAGAGGGCAGATATTATTTTTGTTATTATCCTTTGGCAAAACAGGATATATGGGAGAAGTTTCATATATTGACGGAGTATATGGTAAAAGTTGCGGATTATCAGGAAGAAGAATGTGTACGTCTGGCATTTTTATTGCATAAAGAGACAATGGAGGATAATTACAGTCTGGAAAAACTAATTGCAGCATGTGAAGAAAAGAAAAAAGAAGAAACGAAGATTCCGGATATAAGAAAAGAAACGATGATCGATGAATTGCTGGAGGAACGAAGGGAAAAGACATCATATTATGATACCAGAGAACATGACTGGATATCGGAGCAGGAGATGGGGAGTTCGATCATGAGAGAGACGGATAATCTATGGATGCCGGTAAAGCGCTTCCTGAATAAACACAAGAAGTCAAAATGGGGTGACTGGGACGGACTGCATATAGAGGAAGAAGAGCTGTGATAAAATTCAGTTAAATATAGAATAAAATGATTAAGAATTCAGGTAATCTATGTTATACTAAAAGAGACAGAAGATGAACAAAGCGAAAGGTAATGAAGCGTATAAATGAACAAGAATACGATTAAAGCGCCATGTACGATATTACTGGCAGCAGTGAATGTCATTGTATTTCTGGTCCTGTCTTTTCTGGGGATGACAGAAGATGGTGAATTCATGTTGAAGCACGGAGCCATGTATGTTCCATATCTGATACAAAGAGGAGAGTACTACAGGCTATTTTCCAGTATGTTTCTTCACTTTGGGTATGATCATCTTGTCAATAATATGATTGTACTTGTAGCTATGGGATGGAATCTTGAACTTGACATAGGAAAAGTAAAGTTTCTCATTGTGTATTTCGTAAGTGGACTGGCGGGGAATGTTCTGTCGGCATGGTGGGATATACAGACCGGAAGTATGGCTATATCGGCGGGAGCGTCCGGTGCTATCTTTGGGATCATTGGAGCACTTCTGTATGTGGCAATCCGTAACAGAGGACGGATTGGAGACATATCCGGCAGAGGCCTGGTCTTTATGATCGTACTGACATTGTATTATGGATTTACCAGTGGTGGTGTTGATAATATGGCACATATAGGAGGCCTGCTTGCCGGCTTTTTATCAGGAGTTCTTCTCTATCGGAAGCGTAAGGATAAATACCGTACCGGCATATCGTGCTGATCTAAGTGTAATTGTACCGTGATGAGCCTGGATGATCCGGCGTGTGATTGCAAGACCAAGTCCGGTTCCATCAACTTTGTGAGTGATGAATGGTTCAAAGATGTGTTCCTGATCTTCAGGAGCAATACCACAGCCGTTGTCAGAGATTTCGATATGAAGCAAATCTGCATCGGCGGTTACGGACAATGAGATCTGTGGGGAGTGTGCCGGCATATCGTGCTGATCCTGAGAAGGTGATTCGGTACGGACCGCATCAGCGGCATTGCGAAGAAGATTGAGCAGTGCCTGACGAAGTTTTACAGAATCGGCAGATAGAACTGGCAGATCTTCCGGTATGTATGAAGTGAATTCAATATCTGTATCTATAATAGAAGAAGCAAAGGACAGAGCAATTCTGCGGAAAAAGCTGCCGGTACTTAACGGAGCAAGATCCAGCCGTTCACCGTTGTTATAAGAAGACAGATCTTCTAATAACAGTTTCATATATTCGATGTCCTGGTGAAGCTCTGACCAGTGAGCGAATTCCAGTACTTCGGGATGTTGTGATTCGATAAGTTGAAGCGTGCTGTAAACGAGGGTCAGAGGATTACGGATTTCGTGACTGATGGTGCTGATATCCATCTGATGAGACTTAAAAATCCGGTTAAAAAGTTCTTCTGTTTCAGGATGTTCCTGTATAATCTGTTGTAATTTGTCATGGTCTGTCGATGATAACATAATAACTACCGCCCCTTTCTGAGGTATCAGTTTAGCATTGGTGGTTTAAATAATCAATCATTTATTTTCAGAGAAAGAAGGATAATATTATGAAAGACAATAACTGCATTTTTTGTAAACTTGCAAATGGAGAGATTCCTACAGCTACTATTTATGAAGATGAAGATTTTCGTGTGATTCTGGATGCAAATCCGGCAGCTAAGGGACATGCACTCATCCTTCCGAAAGAACATTATGCCAATCTTTATGAGCTGGATGATGAGCTTGCGGGAAAATCAATGATTCTTGCAAAGAAGATGATTACAAAGCTTACAAAAGCACTGGACTGTGATGGCTATAATATCGTCCAGAACAATGGTGAAGCAGCCGGACAGACAGTATTTCATTATCATGTACATATGATTCCAAGACACAAAGATGATAAAGTGGGACTTGGATGGACAATGCATGAACTTACAGAAGAAGAAAAAGAAGATGTTTTATCGAAAATTTAACAGATAAAAGATAGGAGCGTAAAGTGGAAAAAGAGTTTACAGAGGGAGATGCCTTTGTGGCTGCATACAGCGAATACTTCGGTGTTGTATACAAAGAGGCATTAAAATACTCTGGAAACCATCACATAGCAGAAGAGATTGCTCAGGATGCCTTTTTCACCGCATATATACAGTGTGGAAGTGAATCAAAACAGCAGATAAAAACATGGATGCTTATGTTCGCAAGATACAGAGCGATGAATTATATAAGAGATCATAAGCGTGAAGTTCCATTGGCAGAGATTACGATGTCAGAGGACAGATATCCGAATTCATTGATCGATGACAGTTCGGAAGATCAGGTGGTTGCACTGCTGAAAGAAAAATGCTTTCGTGAACTTGGAATTGATATTTTTCAGGAACTGTATCAGAAGAATGCGAGATGGTACAAAGCTGTGACTCTTGTATATTATGCGGATATGCCACAGAAAGAAGTCGCAAAGAGAATGGGCATTACATTAAATGCATTAGAAGGCATACTAAAGAGAGCAAGAAAATGGATGATAAAAAGGTATAAAGATCAGTATGACCGCTTACACGATATATAAAAAACAGGTGGGATGTACAGCCACCTGTTTTTTATACCAAAGTATGCAAGAGAAACTACCAGTGGCAGGTTCTCTGCATATAAGATCAATGAATGAGAATGCTTCTGGATTAGTGTCTGGCAGCAGCCTCGATCAGATCAATGATGGTGTCGATAGAATTCTGCTGAGGAGAATTCTTCATGGCCTGAATGTATGTTTCACGATTCTGATACAGGTTCATGATCGCATCAAGAAGAACATCATGATTAAGTTCTTCCTCTTCAAGAACGACACTGTAGCCCTGGCGCTCAAAAGAACGGGCATTTAAGATCTGGTCTCCGCGGCTTGCATTTGCAGATAGTGGAATCAGAAGATTCGGTTTGTGCAGTGCAAGAAGTTCGCAGATTGCATTGGCTCCGGCTCTGGAGATAACGAGATCCGTCAGAGCAAAGAGGTCTTTTAATTCGTCTTTGATATATTCGAACTGTGCATAACCCTGAAGGCCTTTCAGAGATTCATCAACTTTGCCCTTACCACAGAGATGAACAACCTGGAAGGACTGAAGCAGTTCAGGAAGGACACTGCGGACTGCATCGTTGACGGCAACTGAACCAAGACTTCCACCGACTACCATGATTACCGGTTTGTCCTGTGTGAAGTGCAAAAATTCTAAAGCTTTATATTTATCACCGGATAACAGTTCCTGACGAATAGGAGAGCCTGTCAGAACAGCCTTTCCAGCAGGAAGATGCTCGATGGTTTCCGGGAAATTACAGCAGATTTTTGATGCCGATGGCATAGAAATCTTATTAGCAAGTCCCGGTGTCATGTCTGACTCATGGATAATGGTCGGAACATGACGGCTTTTACCGGCAAGAACAACAGGAACGGATACGAAGCCACCTTTGGAAAAGATTACATCAGGATGAAGAATCTTTACAAGTTTTTTCGCTTCGCCGAGTCCTTTGATTACACGGAATGGATCTGTAAAGTTCTGAACGCTGAAATAGCGGCGAAGTTTACCGGTTGAGATTCCATGATACGGGATACCGAACTGTTCAATCAGTTCTTTTTCAATTCCGTTGTAAGAACCTATATAGTGAATATCATAGTTTAATTCTTTCAGGCGTGGCAGAAGAGCGATGTTAGGTGTAACATGCCCGGCAGTGCCGCCACCGGTTAAGATAATACGTTTCATAATTACCTCCAGACTTGAATATGTATTATTTTCGAATCAATAATATAATAAAGATTATACCTATATTATACTTTCTGAAAGAAATAGGTCAAGTGGCAAAACTATGGAGAAATTTGAAGACCAGTCAAAAATTTGAGGGTAGCAAAATGAATAATGAGAAAGATGAATTGAAAGAATGCATTGCCAGAGAATTTGATGAGATTGCAAAAGAGGAAGAAGAGTCCCTTGAAAAAGATACAAGTCTTGTTGTGCCTGAGGGAACGAAGGAGGCTGTCCTTGCAAGATTAAAAGAACAGATGAGAGAATATCAGCGCGAACAGGCGGAAAATGAAGCCAGAGAAAGAGAAGAAGCCATCAATAACCTGTCTGAAGAAGACCGCAAAGCACTGGAACTCGGAAGAAAGATGCTGAAGGCCGAAGTTGGAACGGCAGATACATCAGAAAAGAAAGTTCATTATCGCAGAAAACCTCTGAAAATATATCTGGCACTGGCCGCTGTTATCGTATGCGTACTGGCAATGGGAATCACCAGCATGGGAGGACCGGAAAGAGTTGTACGGATGGTGAGACAGGCTGTTGGAGATAGAGATGTAGAATATACCGTAAAAGGAAAGAAAGTTAAGACGATAGAAAATGAAGATGAGGAAAAAGCTTATCAGGAAATAAGAGATACTTTCGATACAGATGTGGTTAAAATATTTGTCTGCTTACCGGATATGAAATTCGATACAATGAATCTGGATGAGAGTAAGCAGGTGGCGGAGATGTATTATAGTTATGATGGTGAAACAATAGGATATATAATTAATATGCCATACAGAGATAGTTCTTTGGGAATAGATTTTGAAGATCCAATAGAAAAGGAATATTCCAAAGTTGTAAATGATTGTGAAATCAAGATAACAATATATAAACTTGAAGATAATAAAAAATCAGGGTGTGTTGCCAGATTTAAATATGGAAGTATAGAATATTTATTAACGGGAACAATGAAACAACAAGATTTTGAAAAAATTTTAAAAAATTTATTTTTTCCAAAATAAAGGCGACAGTTTTTTGAAAGTTATGTGTATTAATATATGAGGGCGAAAAAATAAGTACGAATGGAGGTGAGATATGAAGAGGAGATTAGTGTCTATGTGTCTGGCAGTAATGCTGGTTGGAGGATTATCGCTGTCGTCAATGCAGGAAGTAAGAGCTGCAGGTAATAAGGTGATTGATGGATCAGAGTTAACCCATGATGAGGAATCAATAGGTTATGATACCAAGATTACCAGAGGTGAAGATTTGATGACGGGTTATTCTAAATGTACGAAGCTCGCAGAAGGCAAAATATATGCTGGTGGAACGACGATCGCAAGACATGTGGTAGATAGTGTACAGATCGGTGTGCTTGTAGAACGCGCCAAAGAAGAAGATACAGAATGGTCTTACTACGATGGATGGCAGAAAGAAAACCTGAATATGAATCGAGTAACTTCCAACAGGACTCTTTACGTAGATGGTGGCTATTATTACCGTGTTCGTTGCACGCATGCAGCTAACAGCGACATGAGCAGTTCATTTACTGGTGGTATTTATATCGATTAATATCCTCAAAAGAGCATAGAAGCAAAAACATAACACAAGAAGCAAAAAAAACAGTGAAGTTTTAAAAAACGAAGATGAATATTCAAAGTAGAACAATAGGACGGAATAACTCGAGGTAATTAAAGGACCGAAGGTCCGATGCAAGCAGAAGATTATAAAGCAGTGGTAAAAGATGTAGTTGGCAGGGATTGAAAAATAAGGTAGTTTATAACAAGGCAAAGACGTAAAAATATGTAATTATAATGTATAACAAAAAACCATAAACTAATAAAGACAAATATCCATAAAACAAATAAAAGATAAGTAATGCATCAATACTAGTGAACGAAAAACAATTAAAAAAGTAACAATTGTAACAAGTAAACGAAACACTGAATAAAGATCGAAATCTTGCAGTATGAGTACATAAAAAAGAAGGTATCCCCATAAAAGGCTACAAGTCTTCCCCGATAAGGGGAGGACAAGTAGCCTTTTTTTTCTGTAGTTATGAAATTCGCAGAAAATTATTCTCCAAGAGCCTGTTTTAAAGCTTTGGATAACTGGTCAGGGCAAGATGTTGGTCTTGCGCCACATTTTGTCCCTTCCAGACGTTTGATCACTTCGTGAGCGTCCATTCCTTTTACAAGGCTGCTGATTCCGGCTGTATTTCCGGCACATCCGCCTACGAATTCTACATTTGCGATTTTATCTCCGTCAAGTTCTACATGGATCAGTCGAGAACAGACTCCTGATGGTTTGTAATCCATATCTATTACCTCCTGTTGCTTTTGTAAATAATTGTTTTATTGTCATACGTCTCAGATTATAACAGAGATTCTGTCTGTTTGCTACTTATTTCGCCGGTTGAAATCGAATTTTCTATAAGATATAATAGGGCATAGACGAATTAATATAGAAAATATCGTAATAACAGGAGGATATAGAGCTATGATAGGTATTATCGGAGCAATGGAAGAAGAAGTGGCAGAACTTAAAAAAGATATGCAGATCGATGAGACTATAGAACAGGCAGGGATGGTATTCTGCAAAGGTTCATTGGGCGGCAAAGATGTTGTTATTGTAAGAAGTGGTATCGGTAAGGTGAATGCAGGAATCTGTGCACAGATCCTGGTGGACAGATTTGGTGTGGATACATTGATTAATACCGGTATTGCGGGTTCACTGGATGCACAGATCGATATCGGAGATATGGTGATCTCGACAGATGCACTGCATCACGATATGGATGCGACGATATTCGGAGATCCGGCAGGACAGATTCCAAGAATGGACACACTGTCATTCCCGGCAGATGAAAAACTGGTCAAGAAGGCAGTAGCAGCAAATGAGAAAGCCAATCCGGATATTCACACATTTACCGGAAGAGTGGTAAGCGGCGATCAGTTTATTTCGGATAAAGATGTGAAGGAAAGAATCTCATCATTATTCCATCCGATGTGTGTAGAGATGGAAGGTGCGGGAATTGCCCAGGCAGCTTACCTGAACAAAGTTTCGTATGTCATCATTCGTGCAATTTCGGATAAAGCTGACAACAGCGCGACTATGGATTATCCAACGTTTGAAAAGAAGGCAATTGCCCACAGTGTAAGACTTATGAAGGAATTACTGCCGATGATCTAGGTATAAGTGAAAAGGCATACAATTTAAAATATCATAGAATGTGCCCGGAACCGACATGATATGTGGTTTTCTGTGCGAAATATGAGGAACGAAATTAAGCGCCCTCCTGTTTGATTTACAGTATAATGCAAATCAAAAGGAGGGCTTTTATTATGCTGGAAATGTTATTGGACAAGAAGTTACTGTTCGTACTCATGGGGATCCTGACCGGACTTGGTGTGGTGGACAAGTGTATCGTGAGTATGACGATGAAACGTATGGTGGAGGCGGCGGGAAGTATGAGTAAGAGTAACCACCCGCTGATGCGCCTGGTCCGTGCGAAATTCGAACACGCATGTATGATCAGCGATACGGTGGAAAACGTAGGGGTATTTGTGGATAAGTATCTGTATGAGTATAAAGTCTGTGGATTACGACTTCACACGCTGCGCAGACTGGAGAAGATATGTGCGGGACTGCTTATCGTAACCGGACTTGTCGGTGCGGGACTGAGTTATCAGGTATATGGCATGGGAGATGCTGTCCTGCGGATGGGTGCATGTGGCGCAGGACTTGGAATCCTGGTATGGCTGTTCCATCTGACAACGGATGAGAATTATTGCATGCAGATGGCAAAGAACTATATGGTAGATTATCTGGAAAATGTATGTCTCCACAAGTATGAAAAGGCAAATCAGAAAGAACGCACCGGACGAAGAGACAGTGTGATCAAAAAAGACGAGACAAATGATACAAAAGAAGAAAAGGCAGAAAAAGAGGACAAAACGGAGCAAGAAGAAAAAGAAGAATCTGTTCCGGTATCCGGCTCCGGTGTTGTGCAGATGCAGCGTGAGAGCCGCAGAAAAGAAAGAGTAAAGGAGAACGCCAGGAACCTGGCAAAAGCATCGGCGCGGCTTGCCGGTACAGACGGGAGTAAAAGGACAGAAGATATATTGCAAGAAGAGGTACAAAGTACCGGGACTCTGGCCGGTAATGCGCAGGCAATGGAGATTAAAGGAAATGCCGATAAGGAGTCTGCACAGGAAGATGTACAGGAAGAAATACCGAAAGAAGACACCATACGTGAGCTTCCAAAGGATGAGATGATCCGCCAGATCCTGCGGGAGTTTATGGCTTGATAATATAATGTTATTTTGCTAAAATATACGCATGAATAATATATTTGATAAATTAAAGAATTACAGCGATTCTGACTACTATGCATTCCATATGCCGGGGCACAAGAGAAATCTGGATCTGATGGACGGGACATCTCCGTACCGGATCGATATTACAGAGATTGATGGCTTTGATGATCTGCATCATGCAGAGGGAATTCTAAGAGATGCGCAGGAAAGAGCAGCAAGAGTTTACCATGCGGACGAGACACATTTTCTGGTGAATGGAAGTACGGTTGGAATCTTAAGTGCAATATTAGGAACAACTGAAAAAGGAGATTCCATACTTGTGGCAAGAAATTGCCACAAGTCTGTGTATCATGCGATATATCTGAATGAACTGGATCCGGTCTACCTCTATCCGAAATTCGATACGGAACAGGGACTGAGCACAGAGATTGATGCTGCGGATGTACAGAAAGCACTGGAAGAACATCCGAAGATCCGCGCGGTGATGATCGTGTCACCGACATATGATGGTGTGGTGTCGGACATCGAAAAGATTGCAGAGATTGTGCATGCAAAAGGGTGTCCGCTGATCGTGGATGAAGCACACGGTGCGCATTTCGGATTTGATCCGTATTTCCCAAAGAGTGCGAATATATATGGTGCGGATCTGGTGATCAACAGTCTTCATAAGACGCTTCCGGCGCTGACACAGACGGCGCTTCTGCATGTGAACGGGGACATGGTGAAGCGAAGAAAAGTGAAACAGTATCTGGATATGCTGCAGACGAGCAGTCCGTCGTATATATTGATGGCGAGTATCGATGCGTGTATCGGAATGCTGGAAGAGACACTTGAAACGCATTCGGATGCAAGATCAGATTATAAATATAAAAATATTTTTTCTGAGTATGCCAATCGCATTGAAGCACTTCGCAAAGATCTGAAACGGCTTAAGTATCTGAAAATTATCCAGACTGATAATACAGACCGCTATGACAGATCCAAATTCGTGATCTCCGTAAAACACGCACCGATGTCCAGTCACGAGCTGTATAAGATATTACTTCATAGATATCATTTGCAGATGGAAATGCTGGCAGGGACCTATGTTCTGGCTATGACAACTGTGGGAGATACGCAGGAAGGTCTGGACCGGTTGAGAGATGCGTTGCTAGAGATTGATAAAGAGATAGATACCAGGCAAGGCCGGTCGGCTGCTATTGAAACCGACCTCCCACTTTCCGGCAGACGGCCGGCACTTGAAAAAGTGTGGACGATCGCAGAGGCAGTGAACCGCAGGGATAAGATACAAAAACGAAGCTTTGAAGACAGTATCGGATGCATTTCTGTGGAATACGCATACCTCTATCCGCCGGGAAGCCCGCTGATCGTACCGGGTGAGCGTATTACAAAAGAAGCGGTAGAGATACTTCACTGGTATCAGGAACATGATTTTTCGATTGAGGGACTTCAATCGGAAGATGGCATAGAGGTGTGGATAGATGGGTAAGATATACTACATGATGGGTAAAAGCTCTTCGGGAAAGGATACGATTTACAAAGATATCAGAAAGGATCTTCCGGAACTTAAGACTTTAACTTTATATACGACCAGACCGATGCGTGAAGGCGAGAAAGATGGAGTGGAATATTACTTCGTAACGGATGAAATACTTGAAAAATACCGTGAAGAGGGTAAAATAATTGAACTTCGCACCTATCAAACCGTGTATGGGGACTGGAAATATGCTACAATAGATGATGGACAGATTAATCTGGATGAAAATGATTATCTCATGATCGGTACACTGGAGTCTTATATAAAGACAAAAGAGTACTATGGAAATGAGAACCTGATCCCGCTTTATATCGAAGTGGAGGACAAAGAACGCCTGATGCGCGCGATCGTGCGAGAACAGCAGCAGGATCATCCGGGCTATGAAGAAGTCTGCAGAAGATTTCTGGCTGATCAGAAAGATTTTTCGGAGGATAATCTGAAGAAAGCAGGAATTACAAGAAGATATCAGAATGATGATAAAGTACGATGCAAAGAAGAAATAGTAGAGGTAATACGAGATGGGAAGCTTTAAAGATGTGGTTGGCCACAAAGACATATTAAAATATATCAGCAGTGCAGTAGAGAATAACAGGGTCTCTCATGCATATATTCTGAACGGGGAGAGAGGTTCCGGTAAGAAGATGCTGGCGAATCTGTTCGCCATGACGCTTTTGTGTGAGACCGGGGACAATGAACCGTGTGGAAAATGTCATTCCTGCAAGCAGGCAGAGAGTGGCAATCATCCGGACATTATCCGTGTGACACATGAAAAGCCGAACAGCATCAGCGTAGATGATATCCGTACACAGGTGAATAACACTGTGGATATCAAACCATATCAGGGACCGTACAAAGTCTACATTATCCCACAGGCAGATATGATGACACCGCAGGCACAGAATGCGATCCTGAAGACGATCGAGGAACCGCCGTCATATGCAGTTTTCTTGCTGCTGACGGAGAATGCGGAGACATTACTTCCGACGATCAATTCCAGATGTGTAATGTTAAAGCTGCGTAATATCAAAGATACACTGATCAAAAAGTATCTGATGGAGAATCTGGAGATCCCGGATTATAAAGCAGATATGTGCACGGCATTTGCACAGGGTAATATGGGACGTGCGATCATGCTGGCCAATTCCGATCATTTTAATGAGATCAGAGAAGAAGCGGTACAGCTTCTGAAGCATATCAGTGAGATGGAATTAAATGAAATCGTTGCTGCGGTTAAGAATATATCCGTATATAAATTAGAGATCACAGACTACCTGGACATTATCATGATCTGGTACAGGGATGTCTTATTATATAAAGCAACAAAAGAGATTGACAAGGTCGTATTCAAAGACCAGTTACAGAGTATAAAAGAACAGGCGAGAAAGAGCTCTTATGAAGGAATCGAACTGATCCTGGAGAGCCTTGAGAAAGCGAAAGCCAGACTGAAAGCGAATGTTAACTTCGATCTGGTTATGGAGCTTTTGTTCCTGACCATAAAGGAGAACTAATCATATGACGAAGGTAATAGGCGTTAGATTCAGAACTGCCGGGAAAATATATTTCTTTTCACCGGGAAAACTTGAGATCAAGACCGGTGATAAGGTAATCGTTGAGACTGCAAGAGGTGTGGAATTTGGTTCTGTAGTAACCGGACCGAAAGAAGTGGAAGATGACAAGATCACACAGCCACTCAAATCCGTGATCCGTCTTGCGACAGAGGACGATAAGAAAAAAGAAGAGAAGAATAAAGAAAAAGAAAAAGAAGCATTCAAGATTTGTTTAGACAAGATCCACAAACACGGCCTTGAGATGAAACTGATCGATGCGGAATATACATTTGATAATAATAAAGTGCTGTTTTACTTTACGGCAGACGGACGAATTGATTTCCGTGAGCTTGTAAAGGATCTGGCGAGTGTGTTCCGTACCAGAATCGAGTTAAGACAGATCGGAGTGCGTGATGAGACGAAGATCCGCGGCGGGATCGGTATCTGTGGAAGACCACTTTGCTGCCACACGTATTTATCTGAGTTCGCACCGGTATCGATCAAGATGGCGAAAGAACAGAATCTTTCACTGAACCCGACAAAGATATCCGGAGTCTGCGGAAGACTGATGTGCTGTCTGACGAATGAAGAAGAGACATATGAAGAACTGAACAGCCATCTTCCGGCGAACGGAGATCATGTGACGACACCGGAAGGATTAAGAGGAGATGTACAGTCAGTTAACGTGCTCCGCCAGCTGGTTAAGGTTGTTGTGACGCTGGATAATGACGAGAAAGAGATCCGTGAATATCCGGCAGCAGAACTGAAGTTCAAACCAAGACGTAAGAAGAAAGACGTAAGACTTTCGAAAGAAGAGATGAAGGAACTGAAGGCGTTAGAAGAAAAGAACGGAGCGTCAAAATTAGATGATAACTAAATTATTTCCGAATGAAAGACTGGATGATCTGCAGATCAAAGGATATGAGATCATTCAAAGTCCGGGCCGTTTCTGTTTTGGAATGGATGCAGTGCTTTTGTCAGCATTTGCCAGAGTAAAGAAGAATGAAAAAGCACTGGATCTCGGAACGGGAACAGGAATTCTTCCGATACTTCTGGAGGCAAAATATCCGGGACTGCATTATACGGGACTGGAGATCCAGGAAGAGAGTGCAGATATGGCAAGGCGCAGTGTCAGTTATAACGGGCTGGAAGAACGGATCGACATTGTAACGGGAGATATCAAGGAGGCAGCATCCATATTCGGAGCCGCCTCTTTTGGGGTTATTACAACCAATCCCCCGTATATGATCGGAGACCACGGACTGAAGAATCAGAATGAAGCATTGTATATTGCAAGACATGAGGCACTTTGTACACTGGATGATATCTTAAGAGAGAGTGCGAAGATACTGAAAGTCAAAGGAAGATTCTATATGGTCCACAGACCGTTCAGGCTTCCGGAGATCATGACAAAGATGTGTGCGTATGGAATTGAGCCGAAGCGTATGCGGCTGGTATATCCGTATATAGATAAAGAACCGAATATGGTTCTGATCGAGGGAATGAAGGGCGGCAATCCGAGGATGCAGGTAGAACCGCCGTTGGTTGTATATCAGAAAGATGGAAGTTATACGGAGGAACTGCTTGCACTCTACGGAATGAGTCCGTCGTAAGTAAGGAAAATATCACGGCGCAAAAGCCATGGCAGCAGATGGACCGGGCAGATAGATACAGAGCAGGCACCAAACATAAGATGGAGGAGTATGAGATGGCAGGAACATTGTACTTATGTGCAACACCGATAGGGAATCTGGAAGATATGACATTCCGGGCGGTGAGGATATTAAAAGAAGTGGATCTGATCGCAGCAGAAGATACCAGAAACAGTATCAAGCTTCTGAATCATTTTGAGATTAAGACACCGATGACCAGCTATCATGAATATAATAAGATAGAAAAAGGACACAAACTTGTAGAACGTCTGCAAGGCGGTGAGAACATTGCAGTGATCACGGATGCCGGGATGCCAGGAATCTCTGATCCGGGCGAAGAACTGGTGAAGATGTGTCAGGAAGCAGGGATCACAGTTACAGCTGTTCCGGGAGCCTGTGCATGTGTCACGGCGCTTACGATATCCGGACTTGGAACGAGAAGGTTCGCATTTGAGGCATTTCTTCCAACGGATAAGAAAGAAAGACAGGCCGTTCTGGAGGAACTGAAAGATGAGACGAGAACTATGGTCATCTATGAAGCACCGCACAGACTGGTCCGTACATTGAAGACGCTTCAGGAGACTCTCGGTAACAGACGTATCAGCATCTGCAGAGAACTTACGAAGAAGCACGAGACCGTATTTGCCACAACGATCGAAGATGCGCTGGCATATTATGATGTACAGGAGCCGAAGGGTGAATGTGTCATGGTGATCGAAGGAAAGAGCAGAGAAGAGATCCGCAATGAGGAAAAAGCCAGATGGGAAGAGATGAGTATCGAAGAACATATGGAACTTTATCTCGGACAGGGAATGGACAAAAAATCTGCGATGAAACAGGTGGCAAAAGACAGAGGTGTAGGAAAAAGAGATATTTACCAGGCACTTTTATAGGCTGTTCGTCAACTTGTATAGAAAAAGAGAAAAAGATTGTTCAACTTGGGCATTACCCGGGTTGAACTTTTTTTATATACTTTTATCAGAACGAAACAGATAACGACTGGAATAAAAATGATTATAAATCAGGAGGAATTATAGCAATGGCAAGTTTATCATTGAAACACATTAACAAAACATATCCAAATGGATTTGAAGCAGTGAAAGACTTCAACCTTGAGATTGAAGATAAAGAATTCATCATCTTCGTAGGACCTTCAGGATGTGGTAAATCTACAACACTTCGTATGATCGCCGGTCTGGAAGATATCACTTCCGGAGAATTAAAGATCGGAGACAGAGTGGTAAATGACGTAGAGCCAAAAGACAGAGATATCGCAATGGTATTCCAGAACTATGCTCTGTACCCACATATGACAGTATACGATAACATGGCATTTGGTCTGAAATTAAGAAAAGTACCAAAAGACCAGATTGACAAAATGGTTCGTGAAGCAGCTAAGATCCTTGATCTGGAACCACTGCTTGATCGTAAACCAAAGGCTCTTTCAGGTGGACAGAGACAGCGTGTTGCAATGGGACGTGCGATCGTTCGTAATCCTAAGGTATTCCTTATGGACGAGCCTCTTTCAAACCTGGATGCAAAACTTCGTGGACAGATGCGTATCGAGATCTCTAAATTACATCAGAGATTAGGTACAACTATCATCTACGTAACACATGACCAGACAGAAGCTATGACACTGGGAACCAGAATCGTAGTTATGAACGCAGGTATCGTTCAGCAGGTAGATACACCACAGACTCTGTACGATCATCCATGCAACCAGTTCGTAGCCGGATTCATCGGATCACCACAGATGAACTTTGTTGACGCTACATGTAAAGTTGTCGGAGATAAAGTATACTTAGTAGCAGGACCTTCAGAGATCGAACTTCCACCGGCAAAAGCTAAGAAGCTGATCGAAGGTGGATATGCAGGAAAGACAGTTGTTCTCGGAATCCGTCCGGAAGATGTACATGATGAGCAGATGTTCATCGAAACTTCTCCTAATACAGTGATCGAAGCTAAGATCCGTGTATATGAGATGCTTGGTGCAGAAGTATTCTTATACTTTGACTATGAAGGATCAAGCATGACAGCAAGAGTTGATCCTAGAACAACAGCAAGAACAGGTGACCATGTGAAATTTGCTCTGGATGCTGAGAAGATTCACGTATTTGATAAAGAGACACAGGTTACAATCACTAACTAGCCTGTAATTACAGATAGGAATAAAGACCGCGGTAATCGTGGGGAACAGATGAATATAAGAGGGGCCGGGCGTGAGACAGCGTCCGGTCTTTTGCATTTTTTATGCAGACAATAAAATTTTACTTTGTTAAAGCGTTATTATCTGTTATAATGTATTCGTAATGCAGTTCGTTAGCGTGTTAAAATGTATACAAGTATGCAAGAGGACACAAAGAACAGTATTGCGGACAGGAAATGGAGGACAATGAGTGTTATCAAATCAGATATTACACAAAACAGCGCAGGATATCAGGGAGATCACCGGATTTGACTGTGCAATATGGGATATGCAGGGACTTTGTCTTGTAAGGACGAATGAGAATCTGACAGAGTATGAGCTTCAGATTCAGGATTTCCGTGATGATGAAGAAGAGCCGGATGAGATGATCCTGGATGAGATGGGAATGTTCCGCATCTATGAGGACAGTGATCCGACTTATATACTGATGCTGAAGGGAAATGCAGATGGTATGGAACTGGCGGGGCGCATGGGAGCAAGCCAGCTTAGGAATCTTCTTTATGCATACAAAGAACGGATGGATAAGAACCGGTTCATTCAGAATCTGCTTCTGGATAACCTGCTTCTGGTCGATATCTATAATCAGGCAAAGAAGATGAAGATTCCGGCAGAAATTAAGAGGGTTGTATTTGTAATCGAACCGAAGAATGAAGGAGACATTCTGGTACAGGAAACACTGAAAGGTCTGTATGCGACGGGAACGAAGGATTTCGTAACCGCAATTGATGAAAAACATATCATTCTGGTAAAATCATTGCAGTCGACCGATGACTATCCGCAGGTAGAACAGATCGCCAAAGAGCTGGTCACAACACTGAACATGGAAGCTATGGTAAGTGTAAGAGCAGCATATGGAACAATTGTAGAGGAGTTAAAGGATGTATCCAGATCATATAAGGAAGCAGATATGGCACTGGAGGTTGGAAGAGTATTCTATGTAGAGAAGAAAATTCTTGCATACAATGAACTCGGGATCGGGCGTCTGATCCATCAGCTTCCGGCATCACTCTGTGAGATGTTCCTGAATGAAGTGTTCGAAGATGGCAAAGCAGACATTTTCGAAGAAGAAGAACTGACGACTGTTTATACATTTTTTGATAATAATCTGAATATATCAGAGACGGCAAGGCACCTGTATGTGCATAGAAATACACTGGTGTACCGTCTGGAGAAGATTCAGAAGAAGACTGGACTGGATGTTCGTGTATTTGATGATGCACTGACATTCAAGATTGCTATGATGGTAGCGGATCATATGAAATATATGAAACAGTAATTTTGTTAGAAAGTGTCTGAATTCAGACATTTCAATATATTTATAACACGATAGTAGGAGGACAAAACATGCTGAAATTATATGACAAGGGAGTCTATTTACTGAATGGAACAGAGATTGTGGAAGAAAAAGAAGCAGTTGCTGCAAAGACAGGTAAAGATGTGACTCCACAGGAAGCTGCAAAGAATACGATGGCATATAACATTCTGGCAGCGCATAATACCTCAGGAAATACGGATCGTCTGCAGATCAAGTTCGATAAGCTGACGTCCCATGACATTACATTTGTCGGAATTATTCAGACGGCCAGAGCATCCGGACTTGAAAAATTCCCGATTCCTTATGTACTTACGAACTGTCATAACTCACTTTGTGCGATTGGAGGAACCATCAACGAAGATGACCACATGTTTGGTCTTACCTGCGCGAAGAAATACGGTGGAGTCTATGTACCGCCTCATCAGGCAGTCATCCATCAATTTGCTCGTGAGATGTTAGCCGGCGGCGGCAAGATGATCTTAGGATCAGACAGCCACACCCGTTACGGAGCACTCGGAACCATGGCTATGGGAGAAGGCGGACCGGAGCTTGTAAAACAGCTTCTGAATAAGACTTATGATATCAAGATGCCGGGCATAGTCGGAATCTACTTAGACGGCGAACCAATGAAAGGTGTCGGACCACAGGACGTAGCACTTGCAATCATCGGTGCAACATTTGGAAATGGCTATGTTAACAATAAAGTAATGGAATTCGTAGGACCTGGTGTAAGCAAATTAAGCGCTGACTTCCGTATCGGTATCGATGTTATGACAACCGAGACCACCTGTCTGTCATCTATCTGGAAGACCGACGACAAGATCAAAGAATTTTACGACATTCACGGAAGAAGCGAAGATTATAAAGAGCTGAATCCTGGAGCTGTTGCTTACTATGACGGTATGGTATATGTGAACTTAAGCGAGATCAAGCCAATGATCGCAATGCCGTTCCATCCGTCTAATGTGTACACGATTGACGAAGTAAGAACGAACTTAAAAGACATCCTTCACGATGTAGAGCAGAAAGCTCTCGTAAGCCTGGACGGAGCAGTTAATTATTCTCTGCAGGATAAGATTGTGAACGGACAGTTATATGTGGATCAGGGAATCATCGCAGGATGTGCCGGTGGTGGATTTGAAAATATCTGTGCTGCAGCAGACATTATCAAAGGACATTACATTGGTTCTGATGAATTTACATTCAGTGTATATCCGGCAAGTACACCGATTTACATGGAACTTGTAAAGAACGGTGCAGTTGCTGACCTTATGGAAGCGGGAACGATCGTGAAGACAGCATTCTGCGGACCTTGCTTCGGTGCCGGAGATACACCTGCCAATAATGCGTTCTCCATCCGTCATTCAACCAGAAACTTCCCGAACCGTGAAGGCTCTAAGCTTCAGAGCGGACAGATCGCATCCGTTGCACTTATGGATGCACGTTCCATCGCAGCAACAGCAGCAAATAAGGGATTCCTTACACCTGCAACTGACATGGATGTGGAATACAAAGGACAGAAATATCACTTTGACAAAAATATTTACGCAAACCGTGTCTTCGACAGCCACGGCGTAGCAGATCCATCTGTAGAGATCAAATTCGGACCGAACATCAAAGACTGGCCGGCAATGGCAGCACTTCCGGAGAACTTACTCCTGAAAGTAGTATCCGAGATCCACGATCCGGTTACAACAACAGACGAATTGATTCCGTCAGGAGAGACATCTTCTTATAGATCAAATCCTCTGGGACTTGCAGAATTTGCATTATCCAGAAAAGACCCTGCTTATGTAGGCCGTGCAAAAGAAGTGCAGAAAGCCGAGAAAGCAATCGAGGCAGGACAGTGTCCGTTAGAAGTATTAGACGAACTGAAACCAGTTATGGCAAAAGTACGCAAGACGTATCCGGAAGTAGGAGAAGGCAACCTTGGAATCGGAAGCACGATCTTCGCAGTAAAACCGGGAGACGGTTCCGCAAGAGAACAGGCAGCATCCTGCCAGAAGGTACTCGGCGGCTGGGCAAATATTGCGAACGAATACGCAACCAAGAGATACCGTTCGAACCTGATCAACTGGGGTATGCTTCCATTTATTACAGAGGAAGATCATGAGAACTTAAGCTTCAAGAACGGTGATTATATCTTCGTGCCGGAGATCAGAAAAGCAATCGAGGATAAGAGTGCTGAAATTAAGGCGTATGTGGTTGGAGATACTTTGAAAGAGATCACTCTGAAGCTCGGTGATATGACGGATGCGGAGAGAGAGATTATCTTAAAAGGATGCCTGATCAATTATTATAGAGGATAGAGAATAAGGTAGATAGAGAATAAGAAAGACAGAAAATAAGACAGATAGAAACACTCCGGGAGGTCTGATAGACAGCCTGGAAAGTTTTGATTTTTCAAAAGTCCATTATGTATTTACGACAGTGCCGATTACCAAGGAGATTCCTGTACCAATCGTAGAAGTCGGAATGTTCCTGGGACAGGACGATGTACAGATCTGGTGCAGAAAGAAGCGGCCGGTGAAGACGCGAAGATGAGTCTCATCCTTGCACATGCAGAAGACCAGATGATGAGTACGGAAGTATTCAAGGTTTTGGCAGAAGAAATGATCGAACTTTATAAAAAAGTGAACAAATAAATTAGAATTATTTTAATAACCCTTTTTCTCTCCAATATAAACAAATAAAAACTCTTCAGAATTCTGAGACATGAAAGATTTGTCGGGATTTTGAGGAGTTTTTTGACGTCATAATAAAATAGGTAGATGAAAAATAAAATTAAATTTACTATATACAACCTGAGTGCCTTATGCTAGAATATATCCAAGCATTATATTTCTATATTTTCTAAAGCAGAAAAACTGTTTCTATATTCAAGCGAAATACATATCAGAGATTTTCAATGCTTAAGATTCACAACATATTAAAATGAGCGGGAGGATTTCTGAAAAAGTATAGATCCTCCTGAACTGCAAGTGGAGGATAATGGATGGAAGAAAACAAAAGAGAACGATGGAAAAAAGCAGTGTTACCGGAAGGAGACACAAAGATGGGATTTTATCTTAACAGTAGAGCACCATATGTTTTGTACGAAGGGGAGACGAAGTCACGATATTTTATTGATAAGACATTGATGCTGGAAAAAATATTTGGATTTATAGAAGAGGAAGTAGACGGGCTATATGAGAAGTATCTTGCGGATACGGTGAATCCGAATGGGAAATTATTGGACAAATTCTGGTCCATATGATGAGATCTAAAGGTTGATGATACAGCAGAATCAGCAGTGCGTCAGATCAAAGAAAAGGGTTATGCGTTACGTTTTCAGGGAAAACTGGGTGATGACGAAATATACACGGGTGACATTCTGGCAATTGGAATCGGTTATTGGAAGGACTCAAAGGAACATGAATGTAAGATAGAAAAACTTTCAATTTAGTGCAACAGAATCTGGAGTAAAAGACTCTTATATATGTAGATGATAGAGAAAAGAAAGAAAAACCATGAAAACTCATATCTGAGGGAGGACACGATATGAAATGCAGTATAAAGAAATTCTCGGAAATGTACGAGACTGTCTACCGTGATCTGTACCGTTACGCACTGTGCCTGATGAAGAATCCGCAGGAAGCCGAAGATGCGGTGAGTGAGGCGGTTATCGCAGCATACGAGAACATACATAAATTAAAAAAAGAAGAAGCATTCAAAAGCTGGATATTTACAATTCTTACGAATAAATGTAAGAAGAGATTGAAGAAAGCGTTAAAAGAAACACCGGGAAGAGAAGAAGAACTTCCGGAACAAGCGACAGCACCGGATTATGATCTTGCAATCGATGTTAAGAAAGCATTCTTTGTGCTGTCGGAAGAGGAACAGATATTAGTCGGATTATCCGTATTTGGCGGGTATTGCAGTCAGGAGATCGGTGAGATGATGAGGCTGAATCCGAACACGGTACGGTCGAAGCGGAGCCGGGCACTTAAGAAGATGGAATGTGTGCTGGGCAGTTACGGCGAAGATGAGAAGGAAAGAAGGGAGTGAGAAGGTATGAAGCGCGAGAATGAACATAAAGAATATTGTGAACAGGACATCCTAGATCAGATTTCAAGAATGTCAGAAGATACAGAAGTCCCGGATAGTCTGAGATCGGAGAATATAGATAAATTATTGGAAAAGAAAAAACAGAAGAAACATTTCCGTCCGTATCAAATCGGACTTGTAGCGGCGGCCTGCGTGGCAGTTGTGGCGGGAACTGTAGTGTGGCAGTATGGAAGGATGCATGAAGGAGCGATAAATTCTCCGGATGTGTCAGGTGGCAATGCAGGCAGCAGTGCAGGAAATAGTAATACAGTAAAGAAGATCAGCGACAGTAAGAAGATCAGGACAGCCCAAAGTTATGACGAAATCTATAAATATATCAAACGTTCACAAGATAACTCCGGCATTGCAATGTATGCAAGAAGTGTAAATGAAACAGCAGCCGTAGAGGATTCGGCTTCAACAGGAAGATCAACGGCGTCTTCAACGGAAACGGCCTCGGCAGATACCGGTGTGGCAACAGCAGATGGCAGTTATTCACAGACCAATGTACGACAGTCCGGTGTAGATGAAGGAGATATTGCCAAAACAGACGGGACTTATCTATATGTGCGGGAAGATAATGACCGGACCATCGATATTGTAGACGTAGGAAACAGCGGAACGAATATAGAAAAATACAGCGAGATTACGCTTGGAAAAGAATACACAATACAGGAGTTTTATGTAAATACAGATCAAAAGAAACTGGTGGCTGTATGTCAGAAAGAATGTGCAGATAAAAGTAACAAAAAGCAGACAAACACAGATACCTGGAATCAGACTAAAACAGCGGCGGTCACTTATGACATCCGCGATATTAAAAAGCCGGTAAAAGAAGGCGAGGTAACACAGAGTGGTACTTACAATTCGTCTCGTATGGCAGACGGATATCTGTATCTGTTCAGTGAATACTATACAGGTGGCGACATGGTCAAAGATAAACCGGTCACCTATGTGCCTCTGGTGAATGGCAAAGAGATGAGCCAGACCAGTATCTGTCTGCCGCCGGTGAATTGTGGAACAATGTATGAAGTGATCAGTTCCGTGGACATCAGCAAACCGGATAAAACAGTGGATAATAAGGCAATTCTCTCCGAAGGCGGTCAAATGTATGTAAGTGGAAAAAATATCTACTATTATGAATCAGAATGGCAGCAGGATAATCAGACTGTGACGACACTTCGCAAGATTTCTTATAGAAAGGGCAAGCTAAAGGCCGTAGCTCAGGGAAAAGTAAAAGGATATCTGAATGATACATTTTCACTGGATGAATATAAAGGGAACTTAAGATTATTTACAACCAATGATGATGAAAATCTGGTAACAATCTTAGATAAGAAATTGGATAAGATCAGTTCTATCGAGAATCTGGCAAAAGGGGAATCCATCTATTCTGCAAGATTCATGAAAGAGGCAGGATATTTCGTGACATATGAGCAGGTAGACCCGTTGTTCAGCGTGGATCTGTCCAATCCGGAGAAACCAAAGATCCTCGGCAAATTAAAAATCCCGGGATTTTCAGAATATCTGCATTTCTATGGAGAAGATAAATTACTTGGAATCGGCATGTCAACCGATGAAGAATCAGGGGTGTCGGAAGGCGTAAAAATCACCATGTTCGATATTACAGACAGAGCGGATGTAAAAGAAGAATCAACCCTTGTACTGGATGATCTGTATGGAACAAATGCAGCATACGATTACAAATCCGTTCTGGCCGATCAGCAGAAAAATAGGATCGGGTTCTCCGGCTACAGCCAGAATGGGGAAACGTACTGCCTGCTGACTTATAATGGAAAAGAGAAAAAGTTTGAAACAATCCTGAAAGAAGAGATTAATGGAAATACTTCGCAAGGTATCCGGGGGATTTATATAGAAGATACATTATACGTGATCAGTGGAAATATTATCGAGGCTTATGATATGGATACCGGCAAGAAAAAGGGAGATATTATATTGTAAAACCGGAAGTTTTATAGTCGAGGTTCCAGAATGGAAAATAAAACACACAATACCGAAACAGAAGGAATCATATAATCGGTATTGTGTGTTTTTTAGATACCAAAGTATGCAAGAGAAGCTGCCAATGGCAAGTTCTGTAGATGTAACTGTTACTGCATATGACTCAGACGGCTGCGAAGCACAGGTCCGACAATGATCGCAATGATAATCTTCACTGCGTCACCGGCAAGATAAGGGATAACTCCGACAGAAAGTGCTGCAACAAAGGACATTTTTAACTGAATTGCAAGCCACTCTGTACCGAAGATATAAGTGATCGCCATACCGATGAGCATACCGACAACGGCCAGGATTCTGTTCTTTGGAAATTTGTCAACGAACAGTCCTGCGATCAGTGCGAGGAAGATAAAACCAATCAGATATCCGCCGGTAGGACCTGCAAGCTTACCTAATCCGCCGGTGAAACCAGAGAATACAGGAAGACCGACAAGGCCAAGTAACAGATATACGATATAGCTGATCGTTGCATCTTTAAATCCAAGTACATAGATACTGATCATGATCACCAGGTTGGTAAGACTGATCGGTACCGGACTGACAGGGATCGGAATCGCCATAGGAGCGAAGATACAGGTGATCGCAGTCATCAGGGCGATCAGAACCAGTTTACGGGTGGAGAGCCTTTTCGTTGTTGTGCTGTTTGCTGTGTTATTCATAGTAGTAATTGTCTGCCGGCTGGCAGAACTCCTTTCCTTTAGATTCATATCAAAATATAAAAGCAGTATAAAATGAAATGTGCAAAATGTCAACTATGTGTTTGGTGCGGTTAACAATTGAAAAGGTGATATGTTGACAAATATGGTTACAGAGAAACTGTATAGTATTGTGCAAACATTAAAATAAATATATAGAAATCAGACAATTTAACGTAAAAAATAAAATAATGAAAAATAAAAGAAAATAATCGCAAAAAGTATTGACAAAACAAAATGCGGATGATATTATGTAATCAATCCAAAGGAAATCCGAAATAAACAAAAAGGACTCCTGACGAGAAAGGGAATCTTGAAAATTCTATAGCATATATTTTATAAGAGAATTTTTATTATCAGAGTTTCGATTCATTTAGAAATCTAAAATGCATATATAGGTATAAAGTATTTGGTAATGCATCGAATATTAGATATCGTAAAGTATATTGTAAAGATAGAGAATGGATGAAGTAAGATTATAAAATGATATCACGGGGATATAGGAATAATCTTAATGAAAGAGACAAGGTAATAAATATCATTTATATCTTATGTGTATAAAGAATGAAAAAAGTTTATAAGGATAAAAAATATTTCATATGTCGGTGAGATATGTTGATTGGAAATTTATGAAAAGGAGGCTTAATCCAATGGACACAGTAGAATCATCGAATCAATATGTTAGTGGTATGACAGTTAAAAATTCCCATAGAGTAAGCCTTTATAATAATAGATAAAAAGGCCGGTAGAGGAGATTCAGATAATAATAAAAATAAACGGAGAAAATAAAACCGGATAATAAAAATAAAAAAACTGTAAACATATTGAACATAATACCATATATTTAAATATATTATTAAAATGTGTAAAGAAACATGAATAGTAGATTTGAATGAACATGTAGGACAATGAGTAAAAGATCATTGAAATACATAAAAAGGCGTCAGGGAATAAAATAATAATTAATTCTCCGAAACAAATGAAAAGTATATGATAAAATTGAATATGTAACAGCCATCATAATAAAAAGAATTATGATGGCTGTTTTTTTATCGCCATGCGTTCGTAAGGAGCTGCCAGTGGCAGGTTTTCGGTATTGCCATGCATTCGGAAGAAGCTGCCGACAATAAATTATAAACTTTTGTAACTTTTGTAATATTTTTTTAACATATTTAACCGGATATTTTGACAATAGACAGGTCATATGATAAACTTATATAAGTAAAATTGTAGGGAAATACGCTTTTTTAAAATAAATATTTGAGGTGAGAAATATTGGATAAATATGAATATAGGGTAAAGACCGAGCAGATGCTTGATCATCTGGAAAAAAAGGAATACCAGAAAGCAATGGATATAGCTGAAAGTATAGACTGGCGAAGAGTAAAGAACGCTTCTATGCTTAATACGGTAAGTGAGATTTATGAATATAACGGAGAATTTAAGAAAGGGAGAGATATCTTATTCCTGGCATTTGACAGAGCACCGGGAAGCCGTAAAATCGTATATCGATTAGGTACATTGGCATTAAAGATTAAGGATATCAGAGAAGCGACAGACTGTTATGAAGAGTTTGTTAAGCTGGCGCCAAAAGACCCGAATCAATATATCCTGAAGTATAAGATCCTGAGAACTCAGGGAGCAGCACTTTCGGATCAGATTGCGGCGTTGGAAGAATTTAAAAAAGCGGAATATATTGAAAAATGGGCATATGAACTTGCCAAGTTATATGATGAGGCGGGAATGACTGCGGAATGTCTGGAAGAATGTGATGACCTGATTCTTTGGTTCAGCGAAGGAAAGTATGTATACCTGGCGATGGAACTTAAGATGAAGTATAAGCCACTGACGCCGCTTCAGCAGGAAAAATATGACAGCCGTCCGGGAGCAGTAAAGAAGCAGCCGGAACCTGTAAAACAGACGGAGTCAACATTGGAAGAAGTTGACGATGAGAATGAATATGATGAAGGTTCTGAGGAAGAGGTACAGGAAAGTACGGTGCAGAGAATAGATGATGCACAGGTACAGGAGATTCCGCCGGAGCCGGTTCCGATGCAGGAAGAGTTTGAAATACCGGAGGAAGCCGCACAGGCAGATGTCGTACCGGAGGAAGTTGTACCGGAAGCAACTGCAGCAGTGGAAGAGACTCCGATGTATAGGGAAGAAGAACCGGAAGCATCTGTTGAGACACCTGAAGAGCATACATCAGCAATCAAACAGGTAGTTACGGGGGCCACATTAGAAGAAGCTCTGGCACAGGGTGTTGCTGTTGCAAGCGGTATTAATATTGAAGAAGAAGCAATGAAAGAGCGCGAGGATGAAATCTTGGCAAACGGTCAGATGATGATCGATGATATCCTTCAGAAATGGGAAGCAAAACAGAAAGATCATGAAGAGGCGATTGCAAAGCAGAAAGCCAAAGATGAGGAGCGTCTCCAGAAGGAAAGAGAACAGGCAAGAATCCGTCAGGAAGAAGAGCGCAAAGAAGTAGCAAGAAAAGCAGCTGAGGAAGAAGCCAGAAGAAAAGCTGAGGAAGAGGCAGCAAGAAAAGCAGCCGAAGAAGAGGCCAGAAGAAAGGCTGAAGAAGAAGCAAGAAGAGCAGCCGAAGAAGAGGCCAGAAGAAAGGCCGAGGAAGAGGCAGCAAGAAAAGCTGAGGAAGAGGCAGCCGACGAGAAAGAATCTGAAAGAAATACACAGAGAATACCGGATGACATTGTCCGTCTGATGGAAGAGATGGAGAGTGAAAATGAAGATTCCGAAGATGAGATTTATGAGGAAGAACTTGAAGACGGTCCGGGAATGGATGAAGATTTCATAGAAGGAATCGAAGATGAGCTTGCCGGACTGGATATGAACGGAAGCAGTTTCGAGGAAGGTGATTTTGACGAAGCCGACTTTGAGGAAGAGGATCTTGAAGGGGAAGACTTTGACGAAGGCGACTTTGAGGAAGAAGATCTTGAAGGAGAAGACTTTGACGAAGGCGACTTTGAGGAAGAAGATTTCGACGAGGAAGACTTTGACGAAGCTGACTTTGAGGAAGAAGATCTTGACGAGGAAGAACTTGAAGAGGCCGATTTTGACGAAGACGATGATGAAGACGACTTTGAAGACATAGATGATGAAGAAACCGATTTTGACGAAGGCGACTTTGAAGAAGATATGGACGAAGAGGATTTCGACGAAGAAGAGATCGACGATGACGAAGAGCTTGATTTTGGCGAAGACCTTGAAGGGGAAGATTTTGACGAAGCTGACTTTGAGGAAGAGGATCTTGATGAAGGAGACTTTGACGAAGGCGACTTCGAGGAAGAAGATTTTGACGAAGAAGAGATCGAAGATGAGGATGACACAGAAGAATTAGAGATTGAAGAGCCATCCGAAGAAGAGATCCAGGCAAGAATTAAAAAGTCAAAAGGTGGAGTTCCATTTGATACCGGATTCGTTGTAACAGGAAGATATGATCTGAGTGCAACGAGTGAAATCGGATTAAAGGCAGGACTTACGGAAGAACAGAAGAAGTTATTCTCATATTTCGTTCCGGTAAGAGGAATGAGTGAACAGATCGTAGAGGTTCTTGATAATGACAGACGTGCCCAGAGAGAGGGTACTTCCAAGACAGGAAACCTTCTGGTAATCGGAAGAAAAGGATCTGGTAAAACAGTTCTTGCGGTTGATATCGTAAAAGCAATCCAGAAACAGAGAAATCTGAAACAGGGTAAAGTAGCGATCGTTACAGGTGAGTCTTTGAATAAGAAAGAACTTACGAATATCATCCAGAAGCTTCGTGGAGGAGCAATCATCATTGAACATGCTGGCAAGCTGAATTCAAGAACGGTAAAAGAACTTAATTATCTGATGGAAAAGAAGACAGGTGAATTACTTTTCGTACTGGAAGATCAGAGAAAACCTCTGGAGCGTCTGATGACAGCTAATCCGGAATTCAAGAAGAAATTCAGTTCGAAACTGGAACTTCCGGTATTCATTAATGATGAGCTGGTAACATTCGGTCAGACATATGCGAAAGAGAATGGATATAAACTGGATGAGATGGGAATCCTTGCACTGTACAGCCGTATCGATGTAATGCAAAGAGAAGACCATGCAGTATCTGTTGCAGAAGTTAAAGAGATCATGGATGAAGCAATTGCTCATTCACAGAAAGCAAATGTAAAACACCTTGCACGAAGAGTATTTGGTAAGGGAACAGATGATTCTGACAGAATTATTCTGAAAGAAGAAGATTTTAAAATTTAAGTCAGATTTTGGAAGAGTTTTGACAAACTAAACTGTCAAAACTCTTTCTTTTTGCCCTTTTGTAAAGTATAATGTTGTTATAAATATGCAACAGAATGCGAGGGGTAATTATGGCTGAAAAAAAGAAGAAACCGTATGAAATAGGCGAGCTGGATCAATACCTTTTCGGACAGGGAAATCATTACGAGATTTATAAGAAGCTGGGTGCACATCTGGTACAGGACGGAAAACAAAAAGGTGTGTATTTTGCGGTATGGGCACCGCATGCACAGGCAGTTTCGGTAGTCGGAGAGTTCAATGAATGGGATACAGAGGCGAACCCGATGAAGAGAGAAGAACCTCTGGGAATCTATACCTGTTTTATACCTGGTGTGAAGAAAAATCAGATGTATAAGTATTGTATTGAGACTTATTCGGGAGAACAGATATTTAAGGCAGATCCATATGCCAATTATGCGGAATTAAGACCTGGAACAGCATCCAGAGTTACAGATATCGAGAATATAAAATGGACGGATACAGAATGGATGACCCACAGAAAGACCTGGAATCATAAGCATAAGCCGATGTCTGTCTATGAGGCACATATTGGTTCCTGGATGCGCCATCCGGGACGGGAAGATGAAGGTTTCTATACATATAGAGAGTTTGCCAGAGCAATTACCAAATATATTAAAGAAATGGGTTATACACATGTGGAGCTGATGGGGATCGCGGAGCATCCGTTTGACGGTTCCTGGGGATATCAGGTGACTGGTTATTATGCACCGACATCCCGGTATGGAACACCGGAAGATTTCGCATGGATGATCAATTATCTGCATAGAAATAAGATCGGTATCATTCTGGACTGGGTACCGGCCCATTTCCCGAAGGATGCACATGGACTTGCTGATTTTGACGGAACTGCGACGTATGAATATGCAGATCCAAGACTTGGAGAACATCCGGACTGGGGAACAAAAGTGTTTGACTTTGGAAAAAATGAAGTCCGCAATTTCCTGATCTCCAATGCATTGTTCTGGATTGAAAAATTCCATATAGACGGACTTCGTGTAGATGCTGTTGCGTCTATGTTATATCTGGATTATGGACGGAAAGATGGCGAATGGGTAGCGAATAAGTATGGTGAGAATAAGAACCTTGAAGTGATTGATTTCTTCAAACATTTGAACTCTGTTGTTCTTGGAAGAAATCCGGGAGCACTCATGATTGCAGAAGAATCTACAGCATGGCCGAAGGTTACCGGTGATGTGGAAGAAGGCGGTTTAGGTTTCAGCCTGAAGTGGAATATGGGATGGATGCACGATTTCACGGAATATATGAAGCTGGATCCATATTTCCGTAAGGATAATCATCATCTGATGACATTTGCCATGAGTTATGCATACAGTGAGAATTATATCCTGGTATTGTCGCATGATGAAGTGGTACATCTTAAGTGTTCGATGCTTAATAAGATGCCGGGACTGGGATTTGATAAATATGCTAACCTTAAAGCCGGTTATGCATTCATGATGGGACACGCCGGTAAGAAGCTTCTTTTCATGGGGCAGGAATTCGCACAGCTTCGTGAATGGAGCGAGGAAAGAGAACTTGACTGGTTCCTGTTGGCTGAGCCGGAGCATCAGCAGATGAAAGAGTGGGTAAAAGCGTTGCTTCATCTGTATAAGAGTCATAAGGCGATGTATGAGATGGATCAGAGCTGGGAAGGATTTGAATGGATCAATGCGGATGATGGATACAGAAGTATCTATAGTTTCATGAGACATTCCAAAGGTGCAAAGAAGAATCTGTTGTTCGTCTGCAACTTTACGCCGATGGCAAGAGATGATTACAGAGTCGGAGTTCCGAGAAAGAAACAGTATAAGTTGATTCTGAACAGTGATGAGGAAAAATACGGCGGAACCGGAGAGGTAAGAAAGAAGATCTATAAGGCTGAGGCAAAAGAATGTGATGGAAGACCGTATTCATTTGCTTATAAGCTGCCGCCTTACGGAGTTGCTGTGTTTGAATTTTAAGAGGAGTAATTTTAGGATTATTTAAATTTTGGAATAGAGAGATTTTAATTTGAATGAAGTAAAATAAAAAACGCCGGGAAGTTTTTTTAAGCTTCCCGGTGTTTTTATAGCAAAGTGTGCAAGAAAAGCTGCCAGTGGCAGGTTTGCTGTATTGTCATTATAATTCGTTTGTTACTATAATTACCTGCTAATGCTTATGTCTAGTTGGCAGAGCCGTTAGCTGTGGAATCAGACGTATCAGAGTTGGAAGAATCTGATTCGCTGCTGCCTGGTAAGCTGCTCTGAGTATCGGACTGATCATCGGCACTGTTATTCAGTGAAGAATCATCAGCAGAGTTGTCTGTTGTGCCGGCATCTGAAGAATCTGCATCACTGTTCAGAGAATCATTCTGTGTGTCGTCAGACTGATCATCATCAGTATCTTTGCTGTCCTCTGTATTGGCATCGTTTTTGCTCTTATCTGAATTGTCTTTTTTAGAATCGCTTCCGCCGAACAGATCCTTGAAGAATTTCTTGATCTTGCCCCAGAATCCGCTGTTATCGCTGTTGTCATCCGAACTGCTGTCGGAAGAATTATCTGCGCTGTCGGAATTGTTCGAAGAAGAGTTGTCGGAAGAATCCAGTGTGCTGTTACTTACGACATCATCGCCGAGTGCACTGTCATCCGTATTGTTGATGATTCCGCCATCAGAGCTGTCACTGCCGCCGAAGATTCCTTTGATGGAATTCCAGAGGTTGGAGAAGAATCCCTCGCTCTTTCCGTCGATGTTGTTCAGTGTATTCTTCAGTGCTTTGACATCATAGTCATACTGGGAAATGTTCTTTAACAGTTCAGTGATCTTGTCGATCTGTTCCTGTGTCAGAGTGACATCGTTATTCTTGGCAGCATCTTCCACTGCATCCTGAATATCGTTTTCATCTTTTAAGCCGTCTTCAATAACGCTTTCTTTGGCATCATTCATGACATCTTCGGCTTTGTCCTGTCCGATATCATTTGCCAGATCTCCTGTTGTGACAAGTTCGTCGGTTGCGGCAGCCTTCTGATCTTCGTTCAGAGTTGTTCCGGTGGCTTTCTCATAAGCCATCATGATTCCTGTCAGTGCGCCTGTTCCGGATACTTCGATCGGAGAAGCAGCGATAACGTTACAGTTCTCAACACCGGATGTAAGAAGTGTACTGGAGATCATAGAACTTGTAACATAAGTTAAGTTGGAAACCTTTACTTGGATTCCGCCGCTTGTGGTCGGCTCTACATATGAACAGCTGTAGGTACGGGTACCGATCTGTTCTTCCGGAGCGACCCCTTCGAGATATTTTCTTTCATCTGCATTGGTAACTTCGATGACATCTGCTTTGTCAGAAGAGGTACCAAAGTACTCATACATGGAATTCTTCTGTGAATCTGACAGGTTGGCTCCAAGTGTTACAACTTTAGATGAATCTGCCTTTACGACCAATGGTGCCGCAGTAGAACCAAGTACAACTGCCATGGCAACTGGTAATGCTCTTTTTAAATTTTTCATAATGCGTGGTGTGTTCACCATGCCCCCTTTTTATTAAATATATTTATCCCTGTTACTTCTTAAATATAGCATAAAAAACTATGTTTTCCTAGGAAATATAAATTAACTATTTCTAAAGATTTTCTGTAGACGTGCGTCAAAATCGTTCTGTGATATCATCCCCTGCATGACAGCGATCAGTTCCTGGTCTTTGAAAAAGAGAAATGTCGGAAGAAGATCTGTCTGATACTCAGCTGCGAGAAGTCCGGATTCTGTGGTCTCTACTTCAAAAAAGCGAATGCTGCCGGAATATTTTTTCTGATATTTTTTTTCGAGATCTTCTATAATGGGACGCATCATTGCACATTTTCCACACCAGACGGCGTAGAACATGACTACGGCAAACACGGGATGGTCCGTGCTTTCACCCGCCGGTGCATCGGAAGAAAGCTGCCAGTGACAGGCCCTGAAGCTTTCAAAGTTTTGTGTCGTCAGATGTAACATAAGCTTCCACCCTTTCACAGGATTACAGGAGCATAAGATATGCTCTCTATTAATATATGAAAGGAAAGGGAAGAGGTTCCTTTATCTGCGTTTTGCGATCAGTTTGCAGATCGGATTGCCCATGGAAGAGAATTTTGCTTCATATTCGGTCATAATATTTCCCTGATTCATCTTACTGTCATTATGAAGATCATAGGAAAGTTGATCCAGAACGAACAGTTCGGAAGTCTTAAGTTCTTCTACGGAAAAGTCGAAGAGCGGACGGTTGTCTGTCTTGAATTCTACGGTTCCGTCTGCAGTCAGGACTTTGTCATAAAGCTTGAAAAATTCGTTGGATGTCAGTCTTCTTCTTGCATGGCGGGCCTTTGGCCATGGATCGGAGAAGTTCAGGTAGATACGGGATACTTCCGCCGGGGCGAATACCGTCGGCAGGTCATTTGCATCCATACAGATGAATCGGATGTTGGCAGGAACTTTTCCTTCGGCTTCCAGTTCCTGGAATTTCTCAACGGCACGTAATAAGACGCTGGAATAGCGTTCGATGCCGACGTAGTTGATCTGTGGGTTTTCGGCTGCGAGAGTCAGAAGAAACTGACCTTTTCCCATACCGATCTCGATGTGCAGCGGTCGTTCATTTTGGAACTCCTGATTCCAGTGTCCGCATAAGCTTTCCGGATTCTTAACAACTTCTTTGCAGGCTTCGAGAACGCTCTCTGCACGTGGTATATTTCTAAGACGCATATGTGTGTTCCTCCTTATAATCAATGGATTTGCAAGGATTTTCTGACATTTTGCAAATCGTTCTTAGTTTAGCGTCTGTGCAGGAAAAAGTCAATGGAAGTGGAAATTGTCAGAAGAATTGAGAAAAATAATACAATATATACAAAATGATAGTGGTAATTTTAGAAAATAGGTGTATTATTATAACATGGATAAAAAAGTAACAATTATTCGTTGTGAAATGTGCAAAAAGGAGGGCGGCTTATGAACTCTGTTATTGAGAAATTAGCTGAAGTGGAAGAAACGGCGGAGGCGATCGTAGAGCATGCCAGACAGCAGAAAAGTGAAATTGAAAAACAGATACAGGAAGAAAGGAATCAATTTGACCGGGACCTGGAAGAAGAGACACAGAAAAAACTGGAGAAGATAAAAGCAAAGTCGCAGCAGGAAGTAGAAAAAGTTCTGGACCGGGAACGGAAGAAGGACCAGAAGGCGATTGATGATCTGAAGAGGGAATACGAAGAAAATCATGACATTTATGCAGAGGAAATCGTAAGACATATGATCGAGGTGTAGCGTATGGGAAATGTGATGGCTTACAGCGGGATCACGACAAAGGTACGTGCGATGTCGGCGAAGCTTCTGAAAGAGAAAGATTATGATACGATCGCAGGTCTTGGTACAGTGACAGAAGCAATCGAATATCTGAAAGACAAGACGGCGTATGCACCATATGTGGAGCGGATGGATGTTTCCTTATATCACAGGGGAAATGTGGAGAAGATCCTGTATCAGTCGTTGTTCGATGATTATTCGAGGATCTTCCGGTTTGCCGGGATGGAGCAGAAGACGTTCTTAAAATTATACTGGAAACGGTATGAAGTCGATCTGATCAACTACTGTTTGAGGATCGTGTTCAATCATTATGAGAAACCATTTGATCTGGAATACAAGAAAGAGTTTTTCGACAGATATTCACAAATTTCCATAGACCGGTTGATAACTTCGAAAAATATCGACGAGCTTGTAGATAACTTACGGGATACGGAATATTATGGTGCGCTTGCCAGAATCAGAGATTCCGGAGCGGGAACGCTGTTTGATTATGATCTGGCATTGGATCTGTATTATTTTTCTACGATGTGGAAAAAGGGAAAACGGGTTCTGAAAGGACATGAGCAGAAGATATTCTTAAAGGACTATGGAATGAAGATCGATCTTCTGAATCTTCAGTGGATCTACCGTGCGAAGAAGTATTATCATATGCTTCCGCCGGATATCTATTCGATGACGATCCCGATCCACTATCGGATAAAAGTAGAAGAATTCAAGACACTGGTGGAGACGCCGACACTGGAACAGTTTGAAGCAGAAGTGGAAAAGACGTACTATGCAGGAAAATATAATTATATGCAGACGGATAAAACACTGGAACAGATGTATCGCGACTGCCTGCGGAAGTTGTACCTGACTGATAAAAGGAATGATCCGTATTCGATCGCGATCGTCAATACGTATCTGTTCCTGAAAGAAGAAGAAATCTATAAACTAACGACAGCCCTTGAGTGTATCCGTTACGGTTTGACGAAGGGAGAGACATTAGGATACTTAGGAGGTGTGAATCAATGATTGTTAAGATGAAGTTCTTAAGCATCAGCGGACCGAAGAATGATATCGACCGTGTCTGCGAGGTGTATCTGTCGAAATACGAGATGCAGCTTGAGAATGCGGCGGCGGAGCTTAAGACGACCGACAACCTGCAGCCTTTTGTGGAAGTCAATCCATACAAAGAGCCGCTTGCGAAGGCAGAACAGTTCAGCGCACTGTTAGCGGATGAAGACCAGAGGATCGATGTATCGATGAATCAGGAGGATATGCTGAACCTGATCCGGGATGTCAATCATGACTATCTGGATCTGCTGGAGAAGAAAGAGTTAACGAAGAAGCAGGTAGATGAATACAAAGAAAAGCTTCTGATCATGGAGCCGTTCCGGACACTGGAACTGGATATGCAGAAATCATTAAAGTATAAATATATGAAAGTCCGGTTCGGACGGGTAGATGTGAATTATTACAAACGTCTGGAAAAATATTTATTTGATGATCTGAATGCGGTATTTATCGAAGGTACGAGGAATGAAAATTATGTATATGGATGTTATTTCGTATCGAATGCGGATTCCAGTAAGGTGGATTCGGTATTCAATTCCTTACATTTTGAAAGGATTGCAATTCCATCCGAATACATAGGAACGCCGGCGCAGGCCTGTGAAGAGCTTGAAAAAGAAATTGAAGAAAAACAGAAAGAGATTGCTGGGATTAAAAAACAGATCAGTGAGCTGATGGCAAAGAATGCCGCAAAGCTCCGAGGTGCGAAGACGCGTCTGGAAGAACTGGCTACGAACTTTGATGTCCGCAAGCTGGCGGCAAGGATTGAAGAGGGAGATAATAAAGAAGACTATTACATCCTGTGCGGATGGATGGGCGAAGATGATGTGAACAAATTCCTGGCGGAATCGAAGAATGATGATAAGGTATTCGTTGTTGTAGAAGAAGACAAGGAGAAATTCTTCGGAGAGCCGCCGACGAAGCTTAAGAATCCAAGGTTCTTCAAGCCGTTCGAGATGTTCATCCGGATGTACGGGCTTCCGGCAAATGATGAGATGGATCCGACGATGTTCGTGGCACTGACGTATACATTTATCTTTGGTGCGATGTTTGGGGATGTCGGCCAGGGCTTATGCCTGTTTGTATTCGGCGGGCTTTTGTACCTGATTAAGAAGATCAACCTGGCTGGGATCATATCCATTGCGGGACTGTTCTCAACATTCTTTGGATTCATGTTCGGAAGTATCTTCGGATTCGAAGATGTGATACAGGCACACTGGTTAAGGCCGGTGGATGCGATGACGAACCTGCCGTTTATCGGACAGCTCAACACAGTATTTGTGGTTGCCATTGCATTTGGCATGGGACTGAATATCCTGGTGATGATCTTTAACGTGATCAATTCGATCAAGAGTCATGATGTGGAAAATATGTTATTTTCCCATAACGGAATCGCGGGACTGGTGTTCTACGGATTCCTGGTGCTGACGATCGTGCTTTACATGACGGGACATAAGGTTCCGGGCAATATCCTGATGGTGATCTTCCTGGGAGTTCCGGTGATCTTGTTCGTATTCAAGGAACCGCTGGGAAATCTGGTGACAAAGCAGCATAAGAAGATGGAAGAGGGCAAGGTAATGTTCTTCGTGCAGGCGTTCTTCGAACTGTTCGAGACGATGCTGAGCTATTTCTCCAATACCATTTCTTATGTGCGTATCGGTGCATTTGCCGTCAGCCATGCGGCGATGATGGAGGTTGTGCTGATGTTATCCGGCGCAAGTGCGGGGCATACGAACTGGATCGTGTTTGTGCTGGGAAATGTGCTGGTGTGCGGACTGGAAGGTCTGGTCGTCGGTATCCAGGTACTGCGTCTGGAATATTATGAGATGTTCAGCAGGTTCTATAAGGGAACCGGACGGGAGTTCAAGCCGTTTCACAGCCAGAGTGACGAAAAGTAAAGAAACGATTTAAGTGATTTTGTGATCCAGAGGATAAATCGCCATGCGTTCGAAAGAAGCTGCCAGTGGCAGGTTCTGTAGAGGAAAAATAATAAGACAGAATTCAGAGATATATTTACAGGAGGACAAAAATATGAGCCTGACAGTTAGATTATTGTTAATTGCAACATTGTTACTTAGCATTGTAATTCCATTCGGATATTTCCTGATCGGACAGAGGACGAAGAAGCGTTATAAAAGAGCCATCGGCACGAATGTATTTTTCTTCTTTAGTACTGTCCTGATCGCGGGAATCATGCTCTTTGCGGGAGATCCGGTACAGGCAGCAGAAGCAGCCGGCAATACGGCATCGAACGCAACCGGATTCGGATACCTGGCAGCAGCACTTTCAACCGGTCTTTCCTGCGTCGGTGGTGGTATCGCCGTTGCAAGTGCAGCAAGTGCGGCTCTGGGTGCAATTAGTGAAGATTCCAGTGCACTTGGTAAGTCACTGATCTTCGTAGGTCTTGCAGAAGGTGTGTGTCTGTACGGACTGATCATCTCCTTCATGATCTTAGGTAAATTGTAAGATGAAGATGTATCTGATCAGTGATAATATCGATACTCTGACAGGAATGCGTCTCGCAGGGGTAGACGGAATCGTGGTACATGAAAGAGAAGAACTCCGGTGTGCGATCGAGAATGCCATGGAGGATAAGGATGTAGGTGTGATTCTGCTGACGGAGAAATTCGGAAGAGAATTCCCGGACCTGATAGACGAGATCAAGCTGGAGCGGACGATGCCGCTTCTGATCGAGATTCCTGACAGACACGGGACCGGACGTAAGAAAGATTTTATCACGTCGTATGTAAATGAAGCGATAGGGTTGAAATTATAGACAGGAAGAAGGTGGCACATTTGACAAACGAAGAGAAGATCACGCATATCCGGACGGCGGCGATGGAAGAAGCAAGAGCGGAGGCGAATGCGATCGTAAAGCAGCATGAGGATGCGCTTCGAAGTGTGTTCGAACAGCATCAGATCGAAGCCAGACGGCAGTCGGAGACGAGAGTGCGTGCAGAGAGTGTGACTGCGAAACAGCAGCTGAACATGGCAATGTCAAAGGCGCAGCTTGAATTAAAACGTGAGATGGGAAAGACGCAGACAGAACTTAAGACGGAACTGTTCGAAGAAGTGCAGTTAAAGCTTCTGGCGTTCATGAGAACGGAAGAGTATAAAGAAGTTCTGATCCGTTATATAGAGAAAGCAGCACAGTTTGCATCGGGGATGGCGATGACGATCTATATCAATCCGTCTGATGCAGACAAGAAGACATATCTGGAAGAACGTACGGGAATGACGCTGACGATCAGCAAAGTGGATTTTATCGGCGGGGTGCGTGCGGTTGTGCCTGAGAAGAATGTCCTGGTGGACTATGCATTCAAAGGTGCACTGGAGAATGAATACCAGAAATTCCAGTTCCGGGGAGGTGTAAAGGGTGAGTAGCGGAAAGACAGAAAAGATATATGGCATCAACGGCCCGGTCATTTACCTGAAAGGGAAGACGGATTTTAAGATGTCGGAAATGGTCCATGTGGGAGAAGAAAAGCTGGTTGGCGAAGTCATTTCCCTGGATAAGGACCGGACGACGGTACAGGTGTATGAGGAGACTTCCGGACTGCATCCGGGAGAACTTGTGGAAGGTACGGGAGCGGCAGTGTCGGTTACGCTGGCACCCGGCATCCTGAATAATATCTTTGACGGTATTGAGAGACCGCTGGAGCGGATCGCTGACAAGGGCGGGGCATTTATCACCCGTGGTGTCAGTGTGGACGCACTGGACCGTCAGAAACTCTGGGAGACGCATATTACAGTGGCTGAAGGCGATATGGTACAGGGTGGAACGATCATTGCGGAAGTGCCGGAGACGCGGGCTATCGTGCACAAATGCATGGTTCCGCCGGGAGTAGAAGGGACTGTTGTATCGGTGGTTCCGGATGGTGAATATACGATTGATGAGACGCTGGTTACGATTGAACTGTTCAATGGAGAAAAAAGAGAACTTTCGATGACACAGCACTGGCCGATCCGTGTACCGAGACCGGTGAGCCGGAGATTCCCGGCAAGTGTGCCGCTGGTAACAGGACAGCGAATTCTGGATACGATGTTCCCGATTGCAAAAGGTGGAACGGCTGCGATCCCGGGAGGATTCGGAACGGGTAAGACGATGACCCAGCATCAGATCGCAAAATGGTCGGATGCGGATATTATCATATATATCGGATGCGGCGAGCGTGGAAATGAGATGACACAGGTTCTGGAAGAGTTTTCGGAGCTGGTCGATCCGAAATCGGGCAATCCATTGATGGACAGAACGACGCTGATCGCCAATACATCGAACATGCCGGTAGCTGCCCGTGAGGCGTCCATTTATACCGGACTGACACTGGCGGAATATTACCGTGATATGGGGTATGATGTGGCGATCATGGCGGATTCGACATCCAGATGGGCAGAGGCACTGCGAGAGCTTTCGGGACGACTGGAAGAGATGCCGGCGGAGGAAGGATTCCCGGCGTATCTGGCATCGAGACTGTCGGCATTCTATGAAAGAGCCGGCATGATGCAGACGTTAAATGGTGCGACAGGATCGGTCTCTATCATCGGAGCGGTATCTCCGCAGGGAGGAGATTTCTCTGAACCGGTTACGCAGAATACGAAGCGTTTCGTGCGCTGTTTCTGGGGACTGGACAAATCACTGGCGTATGCGAGACATTTCCCTGCGATCCACTGGCTGACAAGTTACAGTGAATACCTGAACGACTTAAGCGGCTGGTATTCGGATCATGTATCGCCGAAATTTGTTGATTACCGGAACCGTCTGATGGCGATCCTGAACCAGGAGAGCAGCCTGATGGAGATCGTAAAACTGATTGGCGGGGATGTGCTTCCGGATGACCAGAAGCTGATCCTGGAGATTGCGAAGGTGATTCGTCTGGGATTCCTGCAACAGAATGCATTTCATAAGGATGATACGTGTGTATCACTTGAGAAGCAGTTCAAGATGATGGATGTTATTCTGTATCTGTATAAGACGAGCCGGAAACTGGTGGCGATGGGGATGCCGATGTCGGTGCTGAAGGCAGAAGGTATATTTGAGAAGGTCATTGCGATCAAGTATGATGTGCCGAATGACAATCTGCAGTTACTGGATCTGTATAAACTGGATATTGATGACTTTTATAACCGCGTCATCGAGAAAAATGCGTAAAGGGAGGGACGTAAGATGGCAATAGAATATCTTGGACTGAGCAGCATTAATGGCCCTCTCGTCGTACTGGAAGGCGTAGAAAATGCATTTTACGATGAGATCGTGGAATTTATTGTAGATCATGATACGAGGAAAATGGGACGTATCGTGGAACTGGATGAAGATAAGGCCGTGATCCAGGTATTTGAAGGAACGGAAAATATGTCGCTGGATAATACCCACACGAGGCTTACGGGACATCCGATGGAAGTTGCCGTGTCAGAGGAAATGCTGGGCCGTACATTTAACGGGATCGGGGAAGCAATCGATGGCCTTGGACCGATCACAGATGCTGAGAAGCGGGATGTAAACGGACTTCCGCTGAATCCGGTCAGACGGGAATACCCGAGAAATTATATCCGTACCGGAATCTCGGCAATTGACGGACTGACGACACTGATCCGCGGGCAGAAGCTTCCGATATTCTCAGGAAACGGACTTCCGCATGATCAGCTTGCGGCACAGATCGTCAAGCAGGCTTCGCTTGGTGACAATTCGAATGAACAGTTCGCAGTTGTATTCGGAGCAATGGGTGTGAAGCACGATGTGGCGGAATTCTTCCGTAAGACATTTGAGGAAAGCGGTGTGGCAGACCATGTGTGTATGTTCTTGAACCTGGCGAATGACCCGGTGGTGGAGCGTCTGATCACGCCGAAGGTAGCACTGACGGTAGCAGAGTATCTGGCATTTGAGAAAAATATGCATATTTTGGTTATCCTGACGGATATGACTTCTTTTGCGGAAGCCATGCGTGAAGTGTCTTCTTCCCGTGGCGAGATTCCGTCAAGAAAAGGATATCCGGGATATTTATACAGTGAACTGGCAACAATCTATGAACGTGCCGGTATTGTGGACGGGGCAAATGGTTCCGTAACACAGCTTCCGATCCTGACCATGCCGAATGATGATATTACACATCCGATCCCGGACCTTACCGGATACATTACAGAAGGACAGATCGTACTGGACCGTAATCTTCACGGTCAGGCAGTCTATCCGCCGATCAGTATCCTGCCATCGCTTTCGCGTCTGATGAAGGACGGTATCGGAAAAGGATACACGAGAGAAGATCATCAGGATCTTGCAAACCAGTTATTCTCCGCTTATGCGAAGGTCGGAGAGGCGAGAAACCTTGCTTCCGTTATTGGCGAGGATGAATTGTCGCCGATTGACAAGCAGTATCTGAAGTTCGGTGAAGAATTTGAAAAACGTTATATCGGGCAGGGACCGACGGAGAACCGTACGATGATGGAGACTTTGGATCTTGGATGGGAACTGCTTGGACTTCTGCCGAAGGAAGAACTGGACCGTATTGATACGAAGCTGATTGAGAAGTACTGGAAGGATACGCGGGATACGCTGGAGACAGAAGAGTAGGAGGGATGCATATGGATCCGAGAGAATTTCCTACCAAGGGAAATCTGATGCTTGCGAAGAATTCTCTGATGCTTGCGCGTCAGGGCTACGATCTGATGGATAAGAAGCGGAATATTCTTCTGAAAGAACTGATGGGACTGATCGATGAGGCAAAAGATATTCAGGAAGAGATCGATGCGACATTTACAAAAGCATACGCTTGCCTGCAGCGTGCCAATATCGAACATGGAATCAGCAAAGTTCAGGAGCTGGCATTTACCGTTCCGATCGAAGACTCTCTGAAGATGCAGACCAGGAGTATCATGGGAACCGAGATTCCGCACATTAAGTACGATGCGAAACAGAATGATCTGACGTATTCGTTCAGCACAACGCATGAGTCGGTGGATATCGCAAGAGAAGCCTTCCGGGAAGTGAAAGAGCTTACGATCAAGCTGGCAGAGGTGGAAAACTCGGCGTACCGCCTGGCGGCAAATATCAAGAAGACACAGAAGCGGGCAAATGCGCTTAAGAATATTACGATACCGATGTATACGAATCTGGTGCATACGATCAGTAATGCGCTGGAGGAGAAGGAAAGAGAAGAATTTACACGGTTGAAGGTGATAAAGAGGATGAAAATGTAGAAAAAATGTAAAATAGGCTGGTAGATTTCTGAAAATCTCCCGGCTTATTTTAACGACAAATTTTGCAGAGTAATTCCAGTTATCCCCAACAAAAGAGGAGTTATCCACGGGAAACTGTGGATAACTCCTCTTTTGTCTGATAATTCCGCCGCATTAATCGACATAGAATGACAATGATTATAATGAACGGGATTTTTCTGTACTTACATTGATGCATTCAATTACAGCACCACGCATACCAGCCTTTTCGAGAGCTTCGCAGCCTTCGATGGTTGTTCCGCCCGGTGATGCAACCATGTCTTTTAACTCGCCCGGGTGGATTCCTTTTTCGAGAATCATCTTTGCAGTACCAAGGCAGGTCTGTGCTGCAAGGCGGTATGCCGTTGCACGCGGGAGTCCCTGTTTTACACCGCCGTCAGCCATGGCTTCAATGAACATAGCTACATAAGCAGGACCTCCGCCGCTTAAGCCACAGGCTGCATCTAAGAGGTGCTCCGGAATCATTTCTACCACACCGATCGTGCTGTAGATAGATTTTGCTGCTTCTAATTCGTCCTCTGTCAGATCGTTGTCGGAGCAGAGTGCAAATGCACCTTCGAATACCATTGCAGGGGTGTTGGGAAGAAGTCTTAAAATTCTAGGTGTGCCATCGATCATATTCTGGAGTCTCTCGACAGTGACACCGGCTACGATGGACATCAAAGCTTTTCCATCCAGGGCTTTTTTGTTTGGGACGGAGAATTTATAAAAATCCTCCGTCTCCTTATGAACAGAAGCTTTAAGGAGTCAGCTTATGAAGCTCCCACGCTTTCTCAATACTTCCCGGTGTTTCCATCAATAATTTCGTACCTTCTGCCATACATCTTGCAACATAGAGCATACCTTTCTGTCCGATAGTCATACCGGCCTGTTTGGCAGCAGCCCAGTGATGAAGCGGGGTGCCTTTACACATCGTAGCGGCACTTAAGGTGATCAGCGGAACCGTGTGGCTGACCTGTGAAGCATCTGTGCCGATAGCGATCGGAACCGGCTCATCTTCAAGCGGTTCCAGGCCGGAGAATAGTGTCCCGTCATTGATGAGTCCGGCTTCTTCTGTAATCTGCTTTGCGAAATCCAGTTCTTCCGGTGTATAAGTCGGTGTCGGGACTTGGGTCATGGCATCGTAATATAATTCTGTCAGTACCCGGTTAACTTTCATCTCACTGCAGCTTGCAACCAGTTCGATATCGACGGTGGTGTCTGTCATAAGAGCGGCACCTCTTGCGCAGTTGTCTACACGTTCGCTTGCATCTTCGGTGCGGGAACGTAAGTAGGAGCGGATGAAATAATTTGTCTTCGCGATATCCGGAACAACATTTGCCGGAAGGCCGTTATCAATGTAGGCATAATGCATGCGGACATCTCCCGGTACGTGCTCACGGAGATAGTTGACGCCTACATTCATAAGTTCAGCGGCGTCGAGGGCACTGCGTCCCTTTTCAGGAGCTTTGGCGGCATGGGAACTGATTCCGTGGAATGTGTAGTTCTTAATGTCCTGTGCCTGCCAGATATCGTTGCTGACACGGTTGCGGTCGAATGGATGCCAGGTAATAGCAACATCGAGGTCATCAAAGACTCCCTGATCGTTCATCACGATCTTGCCGGACATGATCTCTTCGGCCGGGCAGCCGTAGACGCGGATCGTTCCGGCAGCACCGGTTGCTTCCATATCGGCTTTTAATGCGCAGGCCGCTGCGGCAACAGCAGTTCCAAGCAGGTTGTGTCCGCAGGCGTGTCCGACACCTGCCAGAGCATCGTACTCAGCCAGGAATCCAAGGAGTGGTTTTCCACTTCCCCAGACTGCGGTAAATGAGGTGTCGATACCGGCTGTTTTCCATGTTATTTTAAATCCCTGGCTTTCCAGATAATCTGCCAGGCATTTGGAAGAAAGTGTCTCCTGATATGCAAGTTCCGGGTGATGGAAAATGTAATCGGCAGTATGTACAAGTTCTTCCTGATGATCGTCGAGCCAGCTGGCAATAATATTGTCAGGTGTATGTTCGGTTGTTAGTTTATTCAAAATATAGATACCTCCTCATAGAATCGGGTGTTTATCTATCATTTTAGCATAGAAAAACAGGATGTAAATAGATTTCATAGCTTTCTTATATGAAAAGTAAAAAACAATGTCAATAAGCAGCAAATTCTATTCAACCGGATAAAGACCGTTCAGTACATCCAGATATTCCTGTCCAAATGTATCTACATAATCAGCAAGCGCAAGTTTAACTGCCTCTTCCCCTTTTTCACCAAGATTCAGGATCAGAGCCTGACTGACGGTATATTTTAAATGTGCTGTGTGGAAATTAAAATCTTTCATACAGGAAGTCCCAAGTTTGGCCTTTTTCTCAGCCAGTTCTTTTACCTCTTCCTGCGAGAGCGGGTGTCCCCAGTCGAATTCACAACGCTTGCCGCCCCAGCTCATAGATGTGGCAGTCGGTGTACAGACGAAGTCGGAACGGAAACCCTGGTAAACGGCATTATCTACATTGACGCAATAATATTTCCCATATTCGGTAATATTATGCTTTTTCCATGCTTCACACCATGCACATTTTGCAATGTAAGTCTGAAGTGTCGGTTCGGTGCGAAGCGTTCCGAAGTCCATTTGTCCGGCGTAATCTGGTTTCCATTCACCGTATGCCTGATTGGTCATGGTAGTCAGTTCATCACCGTGTGCGAGTGCATTTGCCGCCATGCGGGCACCCCGCTCATTTCCATAGGTAGTCATTCCGGCAAGGATTGCGTCTTTTCCGGCTTCACCGCATAATTCAATTGCATGTTTGGCGAGAAATGCGAACATCATGGCGTGATGTTCGATTTTGCAGCTGACAGGACAGACTTTATTTTCATTTTCACTCATATTAAAAACTCCTTTCGACATTTGTAAGTGATAATCTATTTATTACAATACTACATTGTAGTGAAAAAGTCTCAAGAAAAGGCTTGATAAAAAGGAAAAAAGCGGTATGATAGTAAAAAAGAAAAAGCAATTACTTAAAAGTGAGAATAAAGTTGAAAATTAAAGAGGAAAAAAGTATGAGCAGGAAAAAGTTAAAAAATAGAAGACGAAAAGATCGTGCACAGAGAAAGATTCTGATTGCAGCAGTCTGCATAGCAGCAGTGATCATAGGTGTGGGAATCGGCGGGCATGTTATAAAAAAGAATGCCGGTAAAACGATGACAACGGCCGAGACGGAAAGTAAAAAGGCAGTATCAAAGAAAGAAGCAACTGCAAAAAAACTTACGATCAATGAGAATGAAACTGATGCATCCAATAAAGAAAATCAAGGCCAAAAAGATCAGGCAGATGACAGAAGTGAATTTGCAGTTCAACCAGGAAGAAAAGTGGGTACAACAGAACAATCGGATGAAAAAGTTGTCTATCTGACGTTGGATGACGGACCGTCTAAGAATACGCAGGCGGTGCTGGACATTTTGGATAAATACAATGCGAAAGCAACGTTTTTTGTTACAGGAGCCATGCCGGAATATAAAGATATGATCAAAAAGGCTTATGATAAGGGACATACGATCGGAATGCATACATATTCTCATGATTACGCAAAGGTGTATGCATCTGTTGATGCATATTTTCAGGATCTTGACCAGATTGGACAGCTTGTAAAAGAAGAGATCGGCTATGTTCCGTGTTTTATCAGATTTCCGGGAGGATCTTCGAATACCATATCTGCAAGTTACACAAAGGGAATTATGACAACGCTTACGCAGGAGGTTCAGGCAAGAGGATATCAATATTATGACTGGAATGGAAGTTCGGGAGACGGGGCCGTGAGAACAACGGAACAGCTTGTGGATCAGGCAACCAGTTTCCATGACAATAATATCATCCTGCTGTCACATGATTCCGAGACCAAAGATACAACTGTGGAAGCGCTGCCGAAAATTATTGAATATTATCAGTCACAGGGATATGTGTTCAAAGCATTGGATCTTAACAGCTATGTTGCACATCATGGTGTGAATAATTAATTATATATGTAGGGAAATGCGTTGATGGTTGTTGTACTTATGCTGAATAGAATAACGGAAGATCTGGCGGAAAACATGTAAATACAAAGAAGAAAAATGATGTTATCAACCAGAGTGAGACTACAAAGCCAGGTTCTGTCTCGTGAGGAGAACGGGTCTTGCCGGAAATATATTCAGACATTCCAAATGAAAATATTACACTGGAATAAAAAAGCAGGATGTCTAAGATCAGGAAATTCCGGCCGAGAATCCCGGAATATGTGTAAAAAACAGAAACAGTAAAAAACATTCCGAGAAGCACACCCAGATACCGACAGTAAAAGAACGGTAAAACAACCGGATGCAGAGACAGATATTCCCATATGCTTACGAATAAAAAAGGAAAATATAAAAGTTTCAAATGTTCCCACACGGATTCATTAACCGGGCAGAAAAGTGCAACGATTGGAGACTGCCCGGATAAAAAATACAGGAAATGATTCAGTGTTCCGAGAAAGGCAGCGACCAGGACAAAATGCAGAGCTGTGCCTTGAATGCAGGAGATAATCTCTGTGCAGACAGTATGAAAGATTTTTTTGAAATTGGTTGTAACATAATGGATAATATGGCTCATAAATTCAACCCCCATATCAATATATGAGAAAAATAAAAAAATATGAAAAAAAGTAAAAAAAGTACTTGCATTTTTAAAAACCTTATTATATAATAAGTCTTGTCGTTACGGAGAACGTAACACAGACAACCAAAGATGCGCGATTAGCTCAGTTGGTAGAGCACCTGACTCTTAATCAGGGTGTCCAGGGTTCGAACCCCTGATCGCGCACTATTAAATCACTGTTTTTGCAGACTGCGAGCTGCGGGGATGGTGATTTTTTTGTTGCTTATTTCCGGGAAAACTGAGGTCAATAATTTCTGATTGAACTTCGGATAAGTCTTGAGCCGGAAATACGTTCGTGTTAGTATAATCATAATTTACAATAGAAGAAAAGAGTGAGAAGATGAGCAGTCATACACTGGAAGGAAAGAAAAAGACACAAAATGGCGTGAAGCGGCTGATGTTCACGGTGCTTTCGATATTATTGGAAGTGGTGTTCCTGGTTGGAATATTTAAGGGACTGAATGAATATGCAGTAGTTATAGATAATATGACCAGAATATTTGCCGTCATACTGGTTCTGAAAATATATGGAAGAAATGAGACTTCCTCGATGAAGACACCGTGGATCATCCTGATCCTGACATTTCCAATCCTTGGAGTAGCACTTTATTTTATGATCGGTCTGAACGGCGGAACCTGGAAGATGCGGATGCGCTACAAAAAGATTGATGAGAAGCTTCTGCCTCTTTTGCCGGAGAACAAAGAAGTATTGCAACGTCTGAATGCATCAGATCCGAAAGCGGGAAATGTTTCCAATTATATAGAAAGAAATGCGTGTTATCCGGTGTATCAGAATACGGATGTGATTTATTTTGATGAAGCGGTCAAAGGACTGGAGGCGCAGCTTGCTGATCTTGCGAAGGCGGAGCAATTCATTTTCATGGAGTATCATGCAATTGAGGATGAATATGCATGGAGCAGGATCCAGACGGTTCTGGAGGAACGGGTGAAGGCAGGTGTAGAGGTTCGGGTGTTCTATGATGACATGGGATCGATCGGATTCGTCAATCTGAGTTTTGCGAGAAAACTGGAAGCGAAAGGAATTGCCTGCCGGGTATTCAATCCGCTGCTTCCGGGACTTAATATGTTCCTGAATAACCGTGATCACAGAAAGATTACGGTGGTTGACGGAAAAGTTGGATATACGGGCGGTTATAACCTGGCAAATGAGTATTTTAATTATACACATCCGTACGGAGAATGGAAGGATACGGGAATCCGTCTGGAAGGGGATGCGGTGGCTTCGCTTACGGCAGCATTTCTGGAGATGTGGGAATCGTCCGGGAAGACCCCGGCCGGTGTGGACGTTCTGGATATAGAGGCGCAGAAAAAATATCTGGTACAGCATCCGTATCAGGCGCAGCAGACGGGATATATCCAGCCGTATGCGGACTGCCCGTTAGACGGAATCCAGGTTGGAGAGGATGTCTATATCAGTATCGTCAATAAAGCGGACAGATACTGCTGGTTCATGACGCCGTATCTGATCATCACGGATGAGATGACACATGCACTTTCGCTGGCGGCCAAGCGCGGTGTGGATGTGCGGATCATCACGCCGGGAATTCCGGATAAGAAACTGATCTACAGTATCACCAGGTCGTTCTATCACAATCTGGTACAGGATGGTGTAAGGATCTATGAGTGGACACCTGGGTTCTGTCATGCCAAGATGAGTGTGGCGGATGACTGCATGGCGACTTGCGGCACGATCAATCTGGATTACCGGAGCCTTTATCATCATTTTGAAAATGGATGTTTTATGGCGGACTGTGGTGCAGTACTGGACATCCGACGGGATATGGAGCAGACTTTTGAGCAGTGCAGGGAAGTGACGGAGAAGTATAAGTCCGGCCGGAGCGCGACTCTGCGGCTGGGACAGTTGTTCCTGCGATTGTTTGCGGAGCTGTTGTAGGAAAGAAGAAGGTAAAGGGACTGGGAATGCAGGTTTGCATTTCTAGTTCTTTTTTATTCTTGCATATTGACATATATCGAGATGCGATATATAATAGAACCAAGAAGAAAGCAAATTTTTTTACACTCAACTATCGAAAGCCGATATATAATGAAAGCAAATATAAGAAAGGAGCAATCACTATGAAAGTAAACAAAAATATGGTCTCAGGAAATACCGCAATGTTAATTCTCAAATTGATCTCAGAAAAGGATATGTACGGATATGAAATGATCGATACACTCTCAAAGAGATCGGACAATGTATTCGAATTAAAGGTAGGAACATTGTATCCGCTGCTTCACAGCATGGTACAGTCCGGATATTTGGAAAGTTATAACCAGGAGGCGAACGGGAAACTCAGAAAGTATTACCGGATCACACCTAACGGGAAGAAATATCTGGAGAAAATGATCGAAGAATGGAATGCTTATGCCAATGCAGTTACGAGCATGATCCAGTATTCCGTATAGCACAGGTAAGGCAGTGAAGATGGAAAAAAAAGGACGGTGTTAGATATGAAGGAAAGAGAATATCTGAAAGAACTTGGGAAGAAGATTACCGATTCGTCTGTAAGAAAAGAGATTGTAAATGAATATAAAGCGCATATAGAAGACTGCAAAGCCGCATTAATGGAAGCAGGGATGACGGAAGTTGAAGCAGAGGAAGAAGCAGTCCGCCAGATGGGCGATCCACAGGAAGCAGGTGAAGCAATGGATAAGATCTATCATAAAGTGTTTGATTCCAATATGTTTCTGTGGATGCTGGCACTGGGATGTGTACCAATTGTATGTGTGTGCATTTCTTATCTTATCGCAAGAGATCCGAACGCATTTTTATGGTTGTGGAATGATGCGCTTGGTCTGAATAAAATCCCGGCAGTTATACACCGGAATATCGGAATCGGATTGAGCTTTTGGGAGAAATACACGGGCAAAGCTTTATTCTATGCAGTCGGAAGAGACTGGGGGCAGGGATGTTACGTTGCAAACAGCGGGCTGGTACTTTTTATCTCGGCATTATGTTTTGTTCCGAGTTTCCCGGTGAAGGGATATGCAGGAATCCTCTGCTGTGTATTGATAGCATGTCTGCTGAATATGGTACTGAGAGGATTTATGAATCTTTTGCAGAGCAGAAGAGAGACCAGACTTTTATGGGAGATTGGAACGGCAGATACCAAAATCAACTGGAAGGGAAAAGGATATCTGTGTGGACATCATATGAAAGTAAGAGTACAGGGATCTGAGAAAGGAACGGAGATCCCGGCAGGAGCACCGGTGATGGTTGTCGGAATGGAGGGATTTAAGCCGGTGGTGGCGCAGGTATAAAGAGAGAGACGTTAGATCTTGGATAGTAAGCGTATAAAGAGAGAGACGTTAGATCTCGGATAATAAGCGTGTATGAAAAATGAGAGGCAAAAGTTATGAATAAGACGGAAAAGCGAATGAAGATATTCACGCTGATCATGCAGGTGATCATCCAGGCAGTGCTATTATTTCCGTGGATGAACATGGGGACATGGAAATGCAATGTGCCGGGATATCTGATAAAATTGGCTGCTTCGGGCGATGGGATGAGTTACATAAAGAAAAGTCTGAAGCCTTTAGGAGTACTGGACGGTGCAGATGAACAGATGATGGTTCAGATACTGATGCTATTCATCTGTGAACTGGTAATGGTACTGGTAATCCAGGTGATAGGAATTGTGAATCTGATACTGGCTTTAAGCAATCACCATAAACTGCTTCTGGATATCATGTCACTGATCGCAGGATGTATGATATCATTTCTTGGGGCAGATGGGGTAGTATTTTCAGATCCGCTGTCACAGGTGTATCCATTTTTACTGGTAGTGTTTCTGGTGATCAATTTGATCGGTGCGAAGCTGATTGATTCGTGGCAGGAAGAGAAAAAGATACAGGAAGAAGTTAAAGCCAGAGAGAAAAATTACAAAGAAGAAAAGAAAAAGCATCTGGAATTTTCGGGGAAGTATCCGAAAGGATTCTATACGGCCCTGTGGAAGAATTTTAAAAGTTCAAAAAGAGATTTTATTGTTTACGTAAGTATGAACCTGCTTCCGGCGACGCTGATATTTTCCGGAGTCGGAATGGCACAGATGCTGGCACCATTTAATAAAGAAGGAAATATACTGACGGGGCATGGAATCACGGCAATTCTGCTGGAATTCCTGATCGTGAGTCTGATCGCATCGCTGATGCTGATGATCACGAATCTGTTGTCATATTTCAGAAAACGGATGAGAAATTACAGTATATTTTCTACTCTGGGAATGCGGAAGTCTACACTTTATGAAGTGCTTGGGGCAGAGATTGTGGCTGGAATTCTGGGAATGCTGATCGGGGGAGCCTGCATCGGAAGTGTGATCCTGTGTATCATCCGCAGAATCTTCATGGCAAGATCCGGAGTGGGAGCACAGCCGGCGAAGATTACAGGATTCACATATTTGATCGCAAGTCTTATCATGATCGGAATATCTGGGATTGGACTGATGATCCTGCGGGATTTCTTCCTGTACAGGGAACTAAAAAAATGCAGCTGGGCGATGTGGAAAAGGAGAAGATGCCGGAAAAACGGATCGGTCTGTGGCTTACAATTGGCCTGGTCATTGTGGTATTTGGAATAGTGAATTTCGGAATGCGGAAGAATGCCGAAGGGTTACGGATACTTTTATTTATTTTCCTGGGCATTTATCTGGCGGAAAAGTTTGGATTTGGATTGTTCCTGAAAGTGCGGAAGCATAAAAAGAGTTATTATGCAAAGTTGATCCCATATAATTCGTTTTATTACCGTTTCAAGAGTACATTCCGTTATGTGTACGTGATCAGTCTTATACCGGTACTGATATTGTTCTTATTTGGAAAAGATATGATCTCAGCGAAGATCGCGCAAAAGCCGGAAGGACTGTTCCCGTATGATTTTGTATGTATGGCAACGGAAGCGGATGAGACATTCTGGAAACAGCTGCAGGAAAAATATGACGTGAAATTCCAGGAGTATCCGATGGTACGCGTGACGAATGTGGATAATTCGGAAAAGCTGGATGATGCCAGAGCAGTGATCATGCCGCAGGGACAGCATATAGGCATCTCGGAGACGACGTATAAAGAACTGAATAAGGCGCTTGGAAAGAAAAGTGAAAAAATGAATCTATCTGCTGACGGAAAGGAAATCTATATTATTTACCAACAGGACAAGAGTACGAAGGCACATCCACTGGATTACCTGAATTCGAGAAAAGAGCCGTACCTGCACATCGGACAGCCGATAGAATCTTATGGATTTCTTGATCGGGAAAAGATCTATCCGACACGAACCGTAAAGGGGGAAAAGATGGATATCCTGACAGGTGCATTCCGGCAGGGAAGTGAGGAGAATCTGGTTGTATTTTCGGATGAATATTTTGAAAAGGTTCAGGACGACTGGAAGAAATATAATTGGATCACCGGAGATCCGGTTGAGGAGGGTGAAGCAGAAGAAGGAGTGACGATCCATCACTGGCCGACAAAGCTTGTCCTTTTGAATGTGAAAAATGTAGATTATCAGAAGATAGAAAAAGAGCTCCAGGCTTTTCGGAAGGTACATAAAGAGGATGAAAGATTTGACAAGGATGTATTATCCTGCTATTCCAAACGTACAACGATGGAACAGATTGAAAGCGAACGCTTTATGACAACGGTAGTAGATATATTTATCATGGGAGCATTTCTGCTGGGAAGCGTTCTGGTCATTTACTTGAAATATGAATCTGAGATGACGGACAAGAAGAAGCGGAATCATTTCTTAACCTGTATTGGAATGAGCTCGAAAGAAAGAGAAAAGCTGATCCGGACAGAGACGGGAATCTTTTTCTGGCTCCCGGCAGCAGTTGCGGTTGTTATGGTGCCGGTGTTAACCGGGGAGATATGGAACATGCGGGAATATACGAAGGCTGACTGTGTACATTATCTGCGATATCTGTTGATCTTTGCAGTTATATATCTTGTAGTGCAGGGCATCGGTGTAAAGGTGATTGAGCAGTATACAATAAGAAAGGTAGAAGGAAAGCATGAAAGAAATATTAAAGGTAAATAACCTGATCAAGAAATTTCCAAAAGCCGGTGGGGAGATTGATGATGCGGATGCGATTTCGGTACTGAAAGGCATTAACTTTGATGTAGAACAGGGAGAGTACGTCGGAATTATGGGAAAATCCGGCTGTGGAAAGACAACACTTCTGAAGATCCTGGGATTTATGGATCAGCAGACGGACGGAGATGTGATCTTTGACGGTGCGAATACGAATGAGCTGTGGAAAGAAGAACTTACGGATATCAGACGTAGAAAGATCGGATTTGTATTCCAGGATTTTAATCTGATGGACAGCCTTTCGGTAAAAGAAAATATCATGCTTCCGGTATTGCTGGATAAAAAGGAACAGAAAGAATGTGAAGAGAAAGCGGAAACATTGGAAAAGCAGTTTGGGATTGAACATCTTCAGGAAAAGAATCCTTATGAACTGTCCGGCGGTGAGCGGCAGAGAGTGGCAATCTGCAGGGCGCTGATCAATGATCCGAGTATCATATTTGCAGATGAGCCGACGGGAAACCTCGACTCAAAATCCGGAAAAGTTGTTGCGGAGGAATTCCGGAAAATCAATGAGGAGTTAGGGAAGACCCTTCTGATGGTAACGCATGATCCACAGATGGCAAGCCGGTGTAAGAGAGTGATATTTCTGAAAGACGGATATGTGATGAATGATGTGAGAAAAGAGGGCACGGAAGAAGAATTTTACAGAACGATCATTGGGGAGATGGAGAAGTTTTAAGATGAGATAATATATAGATGGTGATATGGGCTATGCGGCGGAAGATAATTCTGCCGCTTTTTTTACGAAAATTAATCTTGTAATCATATGAACAATATGCTATTTTGAATGCACTTCAAAGAGTGACTTCTACAAACTCTTAAGTATTTCTAGGCCAAAAGGCATCAAGTTTCGACCGTTTCACACCTAAAAATGTCTGAAACATATTTCCGACTTGAGAGAACACGAAAATTTTATAATCTATTCAGGAGGACGTGCCTATGACAAACAAACTTCAACAGTATTTCCCGATGATTCGGACAAGGGAGGAGGTGTTGAATGAGATTGAAAGTAAAAGCAGATTAAAAAATTTATTTTATGAGTGGACAGAGGAAAATCAAAATGAATTTCTGGATTTTTGTACCGGAGTAAAAGGGATAAAAATCATGTATGATTTCATGATAAAAGAAATTCTGAATCCGGAGAATACACCGGAGAGAGTAAATGAATTACTCACGTTACTTCTCGGACAAAGAGTGAGAATTGTAGACGTATTACCAAATGACGGAACAAGATTAGCAGATGAATCTACGCTTCTTATTACAGATATGGTAGTACAACTGGAAGATGGAAGTATTGCGAACCTGGAAATTCAGAAAATCGGATACTATTTTCCGGGAGAAAGAAGTGCCTGTTACTCAGCAGATCTGTTGCTTCGGCAGTATAAGAGAGTGAGAGGAATCAAAGGAAAACGATTCTCTTACAGAGATATCAAGCAGGTGTATACGATCGTGTTATTTGAAAAAAGTCCAACAGAATTCCAGAAATTTTCCAATAATTATATCCATCGTTTTATGCAAAAATCTGATACAGGAGTAAATATAAATTTATTACAAGAATATCTGTTCATACCTCTTGACATATTCAAAAAGAATCAGCAAAATGAAAATAGAAGTGTAAAAATAGAAAACCGGCTGGAAGCATGGCTTGCATTTTTCTGCATGGATGATCCGGAGACGATTATAGATATTATAGAGAAATATCCGGATTTTAAAGAAATGTATGAACAGGCTTATGATGTCTGCCGGAATATCGAAGAGGTGATGCAGATGTTTTCGAAAGAATTGCTGGAGTTAGACAGGAATACAGTAAAGCTGATGATTGATGATATGCAGAAGGAGATAGACTGCCAGAGAGAGCAGTTGAGTCAGAAGGATGAGGAGATGTTAGAAATGAGGAAAGAAATACAACGATTACAGCAGCTATTGGATAAAAAATAGCATGAAAAATGTCAAAAGAATTGTTTTAGATACTTATAAAAATAACTAGTTAGTTGAAAGAGGTGATGTAGATGTTTTCGGAAGAATTGTTAGAATTAGATCGAAATACAGTAGAATTCATGATTGAAGATATGCGGAGGCAGATAGAAGAGAAAGATGAGCAGATAAAACAACTAGATGAGCAGATAAAACAGAAAGATGAGCAGTCAAGACAACTGGATGAACAGATAAGACAACGGAATAAACAAATAAAAGAAAGTGATAAGCAAATAAGACAACTGGATGAACAGATAAAAGAAAGCGATAGGCAGATAGGACAGTTGGATGAACAGATAAAAGAAAGCGATAGGCAGATAAGACAGTTGGATGAACAGATGAAACAATCAGAACAAGAAATACAAAAAATGGAGGAAGCAAAAGAGTAATACATAGCCTGGCTGTCTCAGGAACATGAAACAGCCAGACCGCTTACCTCAAAGCATGTAATCCAGGGATATTCCATATAATTGATGCTGATATCCCCGGTTACAGTAACCCCATCAGGCAGATAATAGACATTTCCAAGAGGACTGGTCTCGCAGACATACCCCTGTGCGAGCATGTCCTCTTTTTCTTTATCGGTAAATCCTACCGATATCTCCAGACGCGGAGGGGCACATCAACTGGTGATTGTTTCGATGGAAAGTATGATGTTGCGGAATCCGCGTTTATTCATATAGGCAATAGCATTGTCGTTCAGGTGTACCATATGTTCAATTCCTTTCATAATTTAATAATATTACAGCAGTAATTGTAAAACAAAGTCCACAGATGGAAAGAATACCTGGTGTTTCGGCATAGAGTACCGCTCCGAATAACATGGCGGCAGCAGGCTCGCTGGAAGCGAGAATCGATGCTTTGCCGGCCTCCATATAGCGCATGGATAAGGAATATAGTGCATAAGGCAGGACGGATGATACCAGCGCATGAATAATCAGGATAAAAAAGGTGGTCCTTTGCCCTGAGACAATCATACTGCTTAAAGAGTGTATATTACTGAAAGGCAGCATCGTCATGCCGGAAAAGAGTGTGCCGTAAAAAGTAATCGTCAGGAAATGATATCCTTTTTGTGTGACTTTTTTGCTTATGATTCCATATACAGCATAGAAAAAGCTTGCCAGAATTCCGCAGAGAATTCCTGTTATGCTCCAGGAAAGTCCATTGCTTTCCAGTACTCCGCTTACCAGTACACAGCCAATGAGTGCGAGTGTTACACAGGTCAGTTTGTGTCTGGTTATCGGTTCATGGAAGAATATAGCAGCCAGAAACAGAACAAAGACCGGAGACATGGCAAGTAACACGGCAGAAAGTGCAAGAGATCCTTTCGTAACGGAAATATTATAAAAGACACTGAGGGCGGTCATGCCGATCATGCCGCTTCCGATAAAAAGCCAGAAGTCACGCCGATGTACATAAAATAAATGTCGGTTATAGAATAGAATCCATATGCCAGTGATCAGAGCTGCAAGCAACATCCGGAAACTAATGATGGAAAAGTTGTCGAGCCCATCGTGTTCCAGTGTACGGACAAAGATTCCGGCAGCACCCCAGCAGATGCCGGAGAAAAATGGCAGTAACCAGGCGTATTTGGTAAGTTTCTGATTCATAAGTACCCAATCCTTTGTAAATATAATAAATTAAGTATATCACAAAAACGGACATTGTTATGAGAACATGTCCGTTTTGTGCATTTTTATGAATCACTATAATCGATTGGAATTATCTTTCAAATGAATATATTCCGCTACAGACCGGTCAAAAGTCTTGATATGTTGGAACAGCCAGTCTACAACATTGCGCTTTACCTGTTCGATAAACTGATCATCAGGCCCTTCATTTTCATTCAGATAATCGTATAATTCCTGAATAGATGTTTTGAATTCTTCATGCTTTGCATGGTGACTGGAAATCTCCGGATAAGATACCTTTTTCTGAAGTTCCTCTTCTTCCTGAAAATGAAAATTTGTATATTCATCAAGGTAATCTAACATTTTGATCGCTTTGATCTTACTGTCACTGGATTCGCATGCTGCAACGAACTGCCGGATGCGGTCGATCAGTTCCTGATGCTGGGAATCGATGGTCTTGTTGCCTGTAATTAAGTTATCGTCAAATGTAATATTCATAGAGAAACCTCCTGTCTTTGATACGCATTGAATCCCAGTCCCGCGTAGTCTATAATGAATCATAGAAATTGTTATCAGCAGAGAAAAGGATTGGATTATGAAGTTACAACAGTTACAGATATTTCAGAACCTGACAGAAGAAGAACTGGAAAAAAGTCTTGTCTGTTCACAGGCTGTAGTAAAGAAATATCCGAAAGGTACCTATATTTTCCGCCAGGGTGATGCACCGTTAAAATTATATTTCATATTGGAAGGAATGGTTGAGCTTGGCAGTATCAACCTGAATGGCAAGATTACTCGAAGCAGTTATGTTACGGTGGGTGAGGAGTTTGGCGAAGTAGAACTATTTCTGCGCCAGTCTGCTTACTCCGGTTATGCAAAAGCAAAAAGTGAAGTATCGGTTCTGGAGGTTTCACAGAATTTCTTTGGCGGAAGATGCGAAAGAAATTGTGTACATCACAGTAAGGTTGTGTTCAATATGCTTCAGCTTTTTGCGGAAAAAGCAGAGAAATGTAACCGTCAGATAGAGGTTCTTACCAGTGGAAACTTACGTCAGCGTGTAGCGGCGTACCTGTTGGAAAACTGTGATCCGGACTACCGGGTTCGTCTGCATATGAACAGGGAAGATCTGGCAGTATATCTGAATACTACAAGACCATCTCTGTCGCGTATGCTGCTTACTTTACAGGATGAAGGTATCATCCGTCTTGTAGGCCGTAAGGTAATCGAGATCACGGATTATGAAAGGCTGCAGGAAGAAGAGTAATCAATAGTAATTAATCTTCTGCAACAAATACCTCTTTTCCTAATCCACAGATTGGACATACCCAGTCATCCGGAATATCTTCAAAGGCTGTGCCCGGTGCGATTCCGTTATCCGGGTCTCCTACAGCTGGGTCATATTCGTAGCCACATGGTTCACATACATATTTTTTCATAATTAAAATCTCCTTTTTATTAAAACTTAGTTGGTGTTAACTGGTGTTGTACAACTTATGTTGTGATTAGAGTATATAGCTTTTATAGAAAATAGTTTGTAACAAATGTTACGAAACAACAAAAAATGATAATTTGTTATATGGATTAAGATTGACAGAGATTAATTTTATAAATGAAGAAATATCGGCACAACAACTTCATATTGTCAGTATCTTTGAATGCAAAAATCAATACAGGGAATGCGTCTTAAGTATTCTTAACTATGCGCCACACTTTACCCGTCACAAAATTAAAAGTGCAACAGATTTCGTAAAAAAATATCACCAAAATTTAGACCACATTTCAAACATTTATTTTAACAAAATTACCTCTTTCATTTTCGCCTGTTATAGAGTATCATATTACTTGCACAATATCTTGTGCGGAAATGATGTTAAAAAAACAATATTTAGTAGTATTTGAGGGTGAGCACATACTACATCGGCAATAAAAACAAGAGAGGGATAAACATGAACGCAGAAATAAAGACGAACGTAATTAAGAGAAACGGCGAAGAGGTAGCCTTCGACCTGGAGAAGATCATTAATGCGATCAAAGGTGCAAACAAGGACGTCGATAAACTGCATCGGATGAATGAATATCAGATTATGGCAGTGGCGGACAACGTTGCAAAGAAAATTGAGGAATCCACTCATGCTGTCAATGTAGAAGATATACAGGATATGGTAGAGACCGGAATTATGGAACTGCGCGGCTATGAAGTCGCACAGAAATATGTGCGCTATCGTTATAAAAGAGAACTGATGAGAAAGACGAATACAACAGATAACGGAATTCTTGCACTTCTGGATCATATGAATGAAGAGGTGAATCAGGAGAACTCTAACAAGAATCCTGTGATCAACTCTACACAGCGTGATTATATGGCCGGAGAAGTAAGTAAGGACTTGTCAAGACGTGTCCTTCTTCCGGAAGAGGTTGTACGTGCGCATGAAGCGGGAATCATTCATTTCCATGATTCCGACTATTTCGCACAGAAAGAGCATAACTGTGACCTGATCAATCTTCAGGATATGCTTCAGAATGGAACTGTCATTAGTGAGACCATGATCGAGAAGCCGCACAGCTTCTTTACAGCATGTAATGTAACGACACAGATCGTTGCACAGGTAGCAAGTAACCAGTACGGCGGACAGTCATTTACACTGGCACATCTGGCACCGTTTGTCGATATCAGCCGTAAGAAGATCCGCAGAAATGTAATCGCAGAGCGTGAAGAATGCGGAGAAGCTTTAGATGAGACAATTATCAATAAGGTGACAGAGCGCCGTTTAAGAGAAGAAGTAAAGAGTGGTATCCAGACAATTCAGTATCAGCTTATCACATTAATGACATGTAACGGTCAGGCACCATTTGTGACGATGTTCATGTATCTGGATGAGGTAGAAGAAGGCAGAACCCGTGATGACCTGGCTATGATCATTGAAGAAGTGATGATCCAGAGAATGCAGGGTGTAAAGAATGAAAAAGGCGTATGGATCACACCGGCATTTCCGAAACTGATCTATGTATTGGATGAGGATAATATTACAGAAGATTCCAAATACTGGCATCTGACAGAACTGGCAGCAAAATGTACAGCAAAACGTATGGTGCCGGATTACATCTCTGCCAAGATTATGAAAGAGATGAAGAATGGAGAAGTATATCCTTGTATGGGTTGCCGTTCATTCCTTACTGTAGAAGACAGCCAGAGAAATCCGGACGGAAGCCATAAGTTCTATGGACGTTTTAACCAGGGAGTTGTAACGATCAACTTAGTTGATGTTGCATGTTCATCAGAAGGAGATATGGAGAAATTCTGGAAGATCCTGGATGAGCGTCTGGAATTATGTCACAGAGCACTGAGATGCAGACATGAACGTCTCCAGGGAACGGTTTCCGATGTTGCTCCGATTCTGTGGCAGAACGGTGCACTTGCAAGACTGAAGAAGGGTGAGACGATCGATAAATTATTATTTAATGGTTACTCCACTATTTCGCTTGGATATGCAGGACTTTATGAGATGTGTGTACGTATGCTTGGAAAATCACATACCGATCCCGCAGCAAGACCATTTGCAATGCAGGTAATGCAGAAGTTAAATGATAAATGTGAAGAGTGGAAAAAAGCAGAGAACATCAGCTATTCTGTATACGGAACACCGATGGAATCTACCACATACAAATTTGCAAAATGTCTGCAGAAGCGTTTTGGAATCATCAAGGGTGTAACAGATAAGAACTATATTACGAATAGCTATCATGTACATGTATCAGAGAAGATCGATGCATTCAAGAAGCTGAAGTTCGAAGCCGATTTCCAGAAGCTTTCACCGGGTGGAGCAATCAGTTACATCGAAGTACCGAATATGCAGAACAATATTCCGGCAGTACTTTCTGTTATGCAGTATATTTACAATAACATTATGTATGCAGAGCTGAATACAAAAAGTGATTACTGTGAATGCTGTGGATATGACGGAGAGATCCAGATCAAAGAAGATGAGAATGGAAAGCTGATCTGGGAATGCCCGAACTGTGGTAATCAGGATCAGGATAAGTTATTTGTGGCAAGAAGAACCTGCGGATATATCGGAACACAGTTCTGGAATCAAGGACGTACGCAGGAGATTAAGGACAGAGTATTGCATTTGTAAAACTGCAAGATATAAAGACAGTAAAAAAGGCCTTTTAAGAAGTGAGAAAGCTTTTTGAAAGGCCTTTTTATATCGTATAAAGATAGCTTTTTAAAAGGGCATGCGTTATAATAAAAAAATATGGGGAAAAGAAAATGTCGACAGGAGGATTAAAAAATGACAAAAGATAATGAAAAGTATCAGGCATATGTTCAGATTTTAAATGAAGAGCTGATTCCTGCAATGGGGTGTACGGAACCGATCGCGCTGGCTTATGCGGCTGCAAAGGCAAGAGAAGTACTGGGATGTCTGCCGGACAGAGTCTGTATCGGAGCAAGCGGAAGTATCATTAAGAATGTAAAGAGTGTAATTGTGCCGAATACAAATCATTTAAAAGGAATACCGGCGGCAGCAGCAGCGGGGATTGTTGCAGGAAACGCAGAAAAAGAACTGGAAGTTATCTCCGAGGTAACAGAAGAAGAGACAAAAGAAATCGCAGGATTTCTTGAACATACAGAGATTACGGTAGAACATATCAATAACGGATGTGTATTTGATATTGTTGTGGAGGTATTTCACGGGGAAGATAAGGCAAAAGTAAGAATTGCCAACTATCATACGAATATTGTAAGAATAGAAAAGAATGGAGAAATCCTGCTTAATGTACCGGTCGCAGGAGAAAGCGAAGAAGGACTGACAGACAGAAGTCTTCTGGATATGAAATCTATCTGGGATTTTGCAAATACAGTGGACATAGAAGATATCCGGGAAGTGATCGGACGTCAGATAGAATATAATTCTGCAATTGCGGATGAAGGATTGAAAGGAAATTACGGAGCGAACATCGGAAGTGTTCTTCTGGATACTTATGGAAACGATGTACGTACCAGAGCAAAAGCACGTGCGGCGGCAGGTTCCGATGCGCGTATGAACGGATGTGAGCTTCCGGTTGTGATCAATGCGGGAAGCGGTAATCAGGGAATGACCTGTTCTCTTCCGGTTCTGGAATATGCAGATGAATTACAATCCGGAGAGGAAAAGACATACCGCGCACTGGTTCTTTCGAATCTGGTCGCAATCCACCAGAAGACGGGAATCGGGCGACTGTCGGCATATTGTGGTGCAGTAAGTGCGGGTGCGGCAGCCGGAGCCGGAATAGCATATCTTTGTGGCGGTGGTTATGAAGAAGTGATCCATACAGTGGTAAATGCTCTGGCAATTGTATCCGGTATGGTATGTGATGGTGCAAAAGCATCCTGTGCTGCGAAAATCGCTTCATCTGTAGATGCCGGGATTCTTGGATATAATATGTATTTAAGAGGGCAGCAGTTCTATGCCGGTGACGGAATCGTTACAAAAGGAGTAGAGGCAACGATCCAGAATATTGGTCGTCTCGGAAAAGATGGTATGAAAGAGACTAATGAAGAGATCATCAAGATGATGATCAGTGACTAGGGAGAGTATACAGATTATGAATTACGGAAATATCAAAGAGTGTGATATTGCAGACGGACCCGGCGTAAGAGTCAGTTTGTTTGTATCAGGCTGCAGACATCACTGCAAAGGCTGCTTTAATGCAGAGACATGGGATTTCGGATTCGGGCAGCACTATACAGAAGAGACAGAAGCAGAAATATTAAGATTGCTGGGGGCTGGTTTTGTCCAGGGATTTACGCTTCTGGGTGGTGAACCGTTCGAACCGGAGAACCAGGTGGAACTGGTAAAGCTCCTTAAGAAGATAAGAGAAACTTATCCGCAGAAAGATATCTGGTGTTACAGTGGGTATCTTTTTGACCGTGATATGGTTCCGGGAGGATGTGTCCATACAGATGTGACAGAGGAGATGCTGTCGTATATTGATGTACTGGTAGACGGAGAATTCAAGGAAGAATTAAAAGATGTAACACTGGTGTTCAGAGGAAGCCAGAATCAGAGAATCATTGATGTACAGGAAAGCCGGAATCAGGGAACAGTTGTGCTTAAGGATTTTTAACAAAGTATAGAAATCTACAGGTCCTCTTGCATACTTGGGTATAAAAAGGGCAGGGAGAGTGTAAAATATTTTGTGTAAATCTCTTAGATTAATGAAAAAATCATAATGATTTACATTAAGTTAAAAAAATGAATTAGGCTTGAATGGCATGATTGCTGTTTAAGCCTTATTTACTATTTAGCATGAATAAGCAGACATGTCAAGAACGCCCGCTGAAAACGGGCGTTCTTGACCCTTACTCATAGTTGCTTTTTATTCTATTCGAGATCTTCTGGTTGGATTCTGTCTCCAAAATATATGCAAAGCTGATCCAAGGTCTGTCCCCAATCCCATGTTTTTCCAGTCCATTTCTTTGTGATGTCGGTCATGGCAAGATACAGAATCTTAAAAAGCGAATCATCTGTCGGAAAGATGGTTTTTGATTTCGTCACTTTTCTTAATTGACGATTGAAATTCTCTATGGAATTCGTGGTATAAATTAGTTTTCTAATCTCTCCAGGGTATTTGAAATATGTAGAAAGTTGCGGCCAATTATTACGCCAGGACGCTATTGAAGATGGATATTTTCCACCCCAATTTTCTTCCAGCATATCTAACGCTTCTAATGCAAGCTGCTCTGTATCTGCCTTATAAACCAGTTTCAGGTCTTTCATGAAGGCTCTGATATCTTTGTAGGAAATAAACTTAGTGGAATAACGAATCTGATGTACAATACATCTTTGGATTTCCGCTAATGGGAAAACTGCATGAATTGCATCCACAAAACCAGTCAGTCCATCAACAGATACAATCATGATGTCTTCCACACCTCTATTTTTGATTTCATTCAGTACACCAAGCCAGTATTTTGCACTTTCATTACCGCCAATCCACATACCTAAAACTTCTTTTTGACCAGAAAGTCTGATACCTATAGCTACATATACAGCTTTCTTTACCGTTCTATTATCTTCTCGTACATGAAAATGAATGGCATCCATGAAAACGATGGCATATTTCTTCTCCAAAGGGCGATTCTGCCATTCTTTGGCAATTGGAAGAATGCGATCTGTCATGTGAGAAATCATCTCTGCAGATGCATCCACCCCATAGACATTAGAAAGGTGTGTTGATATGTCTCTGGTAGTCATTCCCTTTGCATACATGGACAGAACTTGATCTTCAATGTTAGAAATATCTGTTTGATGTTTTTTTACAATCTGTGGTTCAAATTCACCTCTGCGATCACGGGGAATATCAAGATCAATATCGCCCATCGAAGATGTAACCGTTTTATGGCTGTAACCGTTCCGGCTATCATCTGTCTCCTTATTTTGATAATCATACTTCGAATAGCCAAGTTTCTGATCCATTTCTGCTTCTAGCATTCCTTGCAGGGTATCTCCCAAAAGATCCTTCAACATTTCTTGAACATCTTGAGCATCGGTTGGTTGATAGTGTTCCAATAAGCCGTTAATAAACTCTCTTCTTTCTGGTGTCATTTTTCTTCTTCTTGCCATAAAAATATCCTCCTGAATTAATATTTATTTTAACATCAATCCAAGAGGATACATATCACGTATTTAGTTTACACAGAATTATTTACACACTCAGGGCAGGAGATTATTTCTCCTGCCAGATGCGTAACATCTTGATGATCTTTTCTTTTTCTGTTACAGAAAAACCACGGAATACATTCAGCATCTCATCATTTAACTGATGCTCTTTTTCATCCAGAGGAGGAATATCTCTTCCGGCATCCAGAATAGTATCCACGGATACGTTGCAGAGCTTAGAGTAATAAAGAAGAACTCTTAAATTAAGCTTTGCTCGATTGTTTTCGACATTACTGACGAAAGGAACAGTACAGTTCAGATCTTTGGCAACCTGTTCCTGAGTGATTCCACGCTCACTCCTTAATTGTTTCATTTTTAATCCCACTTTTGAAAAATCCACTTCGTTCATTGCAAGGCTCCTTTTAATATGTAATGTATAACGAATTTATATAAGTATATATTATTATAAATCTTGGCAATAATCAATACAGAAAAATTTACTTTTTGAATTAAAGATAGTATAATTAAACTAACTTATACAAAAGACAGGATGATAAGACAGAAAAAAGGAGGCAAAATTATGTTAACATGTATTTATGTAGTCGAGAAGATTGATGGTGATTACGCAGAACTCAGACGTGTCGATGCACTTAAGCATGATCCGGAAGAAACCAAGACGGTGGCAAGAGCATTGTTGCCGGGAGATATCATGGAAGGGAATAAGCTTTTATATGAGAATCTGCAGTACCGGATCATCGTCGATTAAAAGAATAAAATACCAAAGAGAACGGATATATCAATTTTGAATGATGATACATATAAAATTGAGATACAAAATTAAATAACGAAAAAAGGAGTGTAACGGCTAAAAAAAGTTGTTACACTCCTTTTTTGTTGCTATGTGTTCAAAAGAAGTGGCAGGTAGCAGGTTTTCTATACTATAGGTGCATAAAGAGCCGCTATTTACGGAGACTGCAATATACAATTAATATAAAATGTCGTTTTTTGGAGATGAGAAATGAGGACATTTTATCAAGAAGAAAATTGAAGAAAAATATCGTTTTGTAGAAAAAGACGGGAAATGAAAAATAAAAATTGTGCATTTTCCTTGTGAAAAAAAAGACGAAGATTGGAACTACCATTTCGACGTGGAAATTTGATGAGAAAAACGGAAAAATTAAAATAAATAAAAGTAAAAATACACAAAAAAATAATAAAAAATTAAGCAAAATGACCATTAGACAAAATGATTGACATTTTCAAAAAATGGCTGTAAACTAGCAAAAAAATTATGAAGGAAGGGGATAGTACGGAAAAGCTTGTTGAAAGCCTTGTTAAAGAACTTAACTGTGAAACCGTATTTACCATCCCGGTATTTGGAGGAATCGCTGTTGACGAAGGTGTTGTTGTAACTTGGATTATTATGGCGGTTCTTACTATTCTAAGTATAGTATTCGTAAGGAATCTAAGCGTAGAAAAACCGGGAAAGGTACAGCTTATGCTGGAATCAGTAATTGGCTGGGCACAGGATTTCTTTGAAGGTATTATAGGAAAAGAAAACAGGGGATATATTCCATATCTGATGACGGTAGCGCTTTATCTTGCAATATCAAATGTCATCGGACTGTTGGGATTTAAGCCTCCGACAAAGGACATGAACGTAACAATCGCACTTGCCGTTATGAGTATGTTCGTGATCGAGTGGTCCGGTATCCATAGAAATGGTCTGGTTCACTGGTGCAAACATTTTGCAAAGCCAGTGCCGATCGTAGCACCAATCATGATACTGGAGATCGTAATCCGCCCACTGTCGCTTTGTATGCGACTGTTTGGTAATATGTTAGGCGGGTTTGTAGTCATGGAACTGATCAAAGAGGTCGTTCCTTTAATTGTGCCGATACCGTTTAGTTTTTATTTTGATATATTTGACGGATTATTACAGGCATATGTATTCGTATTCTTAACTGCATTATTTATGACAGAAGAGATGGAATAAGACGAATCAGACATTTACAACATTTAGTATAAGAAAACTTAAGACAAGAAAAGGAGAACAAATTATGAGTGGAACAATTATCGCAATTGGAGCAGGTATCGCAGTACTTACAGGTATCGGAGCCGGTGTTGGTATCGGAATCGCAACAAGCAAAGCAGTAGACGCTATCGCAAGACAGCCGGAAGCAGACGGAAAGATCAGAACATCCCTGATCCTTGGTTGTGCACTTGCAGAGGCAACCGCTATCTACGGTTTCATTATCGCACTTCTGATCGTCCTTCTTTTGAAATAATGTTTGCTGACGATAACAGATTAAAAGAAGGGAAAGGCAGGTAGAGATATATGCTGAGAATAGATTTTAATCTGGTACTGACGATCATCAACCTGATCGTTCTGTATCTGATTCTCAGAAAGTTCCTGTTTCGCCCGGTCATGGACATTATGGAAAAGCGGGAAAAGATGATTGCAGACGGAATCGGCCACGCGAATGAGGAGCAGGACAAAGCGCATGCTCTGAAGAAGCAGTATGAAGATGCATTGAATGGAGCAAAAGAAGAATCCACAAAGATGATCGAACAGGCGAAACTGGATGCAAAACAGGAATACAACCAGATCCTGAACGAGGCTAACGAAAAGGCAGACAAGGTTATGAAGACAGCAAGAGAAAGCCTGAATCAGGAGAGAGAACAGGCCTTCGATGATATGAAGGCACAGGTTGCAGGGCTGGCAATGGATGCTGCGAAGAAGATATTACTTGAGAATGCTGACAATATAAGCGGCGTGAATGCATATGACCAGTTTTTGAAAGATGCAGGTGATTCCCATGACAGCGAAGAATAGAAAAGAAGCAGAGCCGGTATTCTGCCAGGTGGCAGCTCTCCGCTATGCGAAAGTTCTGAGTGAACTTGGAATTTCGGAAGAAACTGTCCGGGAGGCAGGATCCATTTTCGAAACATCACAGGAATTAAAGGCAGCACTGGTTAATCCAGTGATCACAAAAGAGACAAAACACAATATCATTGATAAAGTATTTTCAGAAGAAATGAGAACATTTCTGAAGGTTGTCTGCGATCATGAAAAGATGACGATTGCAGAACAGATCTTTGCGGCATACGAAGAATTACAGAATCAGGCAGCAGGAGTTAAGACAGTCTATCTTCGTTATACAGCGCTTCCAAGTGAAGAACAAAAGAAGCAGATGGGTGACTTTATCAAGAAGAAATACGGTGCCGGAGACATCAAATGGGTTATGGCAGAAGACAAGGCACTGATCGGCGGATTCATCCTGCAGGTTGACGGAAAAGAATATGACTACAGTGTGCAGGGCCGTCTGAACCGCTTAGAGCGGAAATTAACGAATTAACATGGAGGTGAAGGAATTGAGTGCAATCAGCTCAGATGAAATTATCTCTATATTAAAAGAAGAGATAAAGAATTATGATGTAATAAGCAGAGATCAGGAAGTTGGTACCGTTATCTCTGTTGGTGATGGAATCGCCTCCGTATACGGAATCGACCACGCAATGTATGGCGAGATCGTCACATTGGAGACTGGTCTTAAGGGCATGGTACAGGACATCAAGGAAAACGAGATCAGCTGTATCCTGTTCGGAGATGATTCAGAGATCAAACAGGGCACAAAAGTGTGCCGTACAGGTAAAAAAGCAGGTATTCCGGTAGGTGAAGGCTATATCGGAAGAATCGTAGATGCTCTTGGAGCACCAATCGACGGAAAAGGTGAGATCAAAGCCGACGGATATCGTCCGGTAGAGAATGAGGCACCGGGAATCGTTGACCGTAAGTCGGTAAGCGTTCCGCTTGAGACAGGTATCCTTTCAATCGATTCCATGTTCCCAATCGGACGTGGACAGAGAGAGTTGATCATCGGTGACAGACAGACAGGTAAGACATCCATTGCAACCGATACGATCATCAACCAGAAGGGAAAAGATGTCATCTGTATCTATGTAGCCATCGGACAGAAAGCATCAACCGTAGCAAGACTTGTAAATGACTTAAAAGCACATGATGCACTGGATTACACCACGGTATTCTGCTCAACAGCCAGTGAGTGTGCACCGCTTCAGTATATCGTACCTTATTCAGCAACAGCACTTGCAGAGTATTTCATGTATCAGGGAAAAGATGTATTGATCGTATACGATGATCTTTCCAAACATGCGGTAGCATACCGTGCAATTTCTCTGTTACTTGGACGTTCACCTGGACGTGAAGCTTATCCTGGTGACGTATTCTACTTACATTCAAGACTGCTCGAGCGAAGCAGCCGCTTAAGTGAAGAAGCAGGCGGAGGTTCTATCACAGCACTTCCGATCATTGAGACACAGGCAGGAGATGTATCTGCATACATTCCTACCAACGTTATCTCCATCACAGACGGACAGATCTTCCTGGAGAGTGACCTGTTCAATGCCGGTATGCGTCCGGCCGTTAACGTTGGTCTTTCTGTATCCCGTGTAGGTGGAGCTGCACAGACAAAGGCTATGAAGAAAGCCAGTGGTAGTGTTCGTATCGACCTGGCACAGGCACGAGAGATGGAATCATTTACCCAGTTCAGTTCAGACCTTGACGAGGCAACAAAGAATCAGCTGAAATACGGAAGTTGTCTGACAGAACTTTTGAAACAGCCTCTGGGACGTCCGTTAAGTCTTCATGAGCAGGTTATCACACTTTGTGTCGCTACTAATAAACTGATGCTTGATATTGACACAAAGAAGATCAAAGAATTCCAGATGGATATGCTTGCATTCTTCGACAGAGAACATAAAGAAATCGGCAAAGCGATCGATGAGAAGAAAGTTCTGGATGATGAACTGAAAGAGCAGATTCTTGCAGCAGCAAAGGAATTCAAGGAAAGAAGATAAGCGGGTGTAGCTATGGCAAATGCAAAAGAGATTAAGGAAAGAATGGCCAGCATCGAAGAGACGAGAAAGATAACAAATGCCATGTATCTGATCTCTTCTTCGAAGATGAAACAGGCCAAGAAAAAGCTTGCTGACACAGAACCTTTCTTCTATGCCATGCAGGCAGAGATCGCCAGAATTTTGCGGCATGTGCCGGATATGCACAGCCAGTTCTTTGATGGCCGTGAGAGTATCCCGGCTGAGGAAAGAAAGATTGGCTATATCGTTGTCACCGCAGATAAAGGACTTGCAGGAGCATATAATCATAACGTGATCAAGGCAACGGAAGAACTGTTAAAAAAACCGGGAAAACACAAATTATTCGTACTTGGAGAAGCTGGAAGACAGTACTTTGCCAAGAGGGAAGGAATTGAGATGGATACTCAGTTCCGTTACACCGTTCAGAATCCGACATTACATAGATCGAGAATCATTTCTTCGGAGATGGTAGAGCAGTTTAGAAATGGAGATCTGGACGAGATCCACATCGTATATACACGTATGATCAATGCAATGACAGCAGAGACGGAGGAACAGAAGCTTCTTCCTATGAAGAAGACAACCTTCCTTCCGGAAGATATGCCGGCTCTTGTCGGAACCGGACTGTATCAGGAAGATATGGTGTTCTGGCCATCTACACACAGTGTGATGGCGAACATTGTTCCGAACTACATCAACGGTATCGTATATGGATGCCTGGTAGAGGCCTACTGCAGTGAGCATAATGCCAGAATGCAGGCAATGCAGAATGCAACAGACAGTGCAACAGATATGCTGAACGAATTAAATATTACTTATAACCGTGTCCGTCAGGCAGACATCACACAGGAATTGACAGAGATCATCGGCGGAGCCAATGCGCAGAAACGGAAGTAAGATACAAAGTTCGCAAATGGCGGAACTGTATACAGAACAAATAATAACCACGAAATAATAAAAAAGAAAGTGGGCAGCAGTAATATGACAAAAGGAAGAATCGTACAGGTCATGGGACCTGTCGTAGACGTAGAATTTAATAGTAGAGAAGAACTTCCATTTATCAAAGATGCCCTGGAAGTAGACAATGGCGGAAAACGCTGCGTCATGGAAGTAGCCCAGCATGTAGGTAACAACATTGCACGTTGTATCATGCTGGCTTCCAGTGAAGGTCTGCAGAAGGGAATGGAAGTTACCGCTACCGGAGCTGGTATCAAAGTGCCGGTAGGTGAGAAGACTCTGGGACGTCTGTTCAATGTACTTGGAGAGACGATCGATAACGGAGAACCAATTAAAGACAGCGAAGAATGGGTTATCCACAGAAAAGCACCAAGCTTTGAAGAGCAGAGCCCTGCTGTCGAAGTATTAGAGACAGGAATCAAGGTCATCGACCTTCTGACACCTTACGCAAAAGGTGGTAAGATCGGTCTGTTCGGTGGTGCCGGTGTAGGTAAGACCGTACTGATCCAGGAACTGATCCATAACATCGCAACAGAGCATGGTGGATATTCCATCTTCACCGGTGTCGGAGAGCGTTCCCGTGAAGGTAATGACTTATGGACAGAAATGAGAGAATCAGGCGTACTTGATAAGACAGCCTTGGTATTCGGACAGATGAATGAGCCGCCTGGATCTCGTATGCGTGTCGCTGAGACAGGACTTACAATGGCAGAATATTTCCGTGATGTAGAGCATCAGAACGTGCTTCTCTTCATCGACAATATCTTCCGTTTCGTACAGGCAGGTTCCGAAGTATCCGCACTTCTCGGACGTATGCCGTCAGCCGTAGGTTATCAGCCGACACTGGCAAATGAAATGGGTGCACTTCAGGAACGTATCGCTTCTACAAAGAACGGATCTGTAACATCAGTTCAGGCCGTATATGTACCAGCCGATGACTTAACTGACCCGGCTCCTGCAACAACATTCTCACATCTGGATGCGACAACCGTACTTTCCAGAAAGATCGTTGAGCAGGGTATCTACCCAGCCGTAGATCCACTGGATTCTACATCCCGTATCCTGGAGCCTGCAGTTGTAGGTGAGGAGCACTACCAGGTAGCACGTAAGGTACAGGAGATCCTGCAGAAGTACAAAGAGTTACAGGACATCATCGCAATCCTCGGTATGGAAGAATTATCCGAAGAGGATAAGATGACAGTAGCCCGTGCAAGAAAGATCCAGAAATTCCTGTCACAGCCATTCTCAGTAGCTGAGACATTTACCGGTGTTCCTGGAAAATATGTTCCACTGAAAGAAACTGTTCGTGGATTCAAAGCGATCATCGACGGTGAGATGGATGAATATCCGGAAAATGCATTCTTCAATGTAGGTACGATCGAAGACGTGATCGCTAAGGCGAAGGCAGAAGGAGTGGCTTAGTATGAGCACATTTTCATTGAAAATTATATCTACGGATAAGGTCTTCTACGATGGTAAATGTGAGTATCTGGTCATCCCGACGATCGACGGGGAGAAAGGTATTCTGGCTCATCATGAGAACATGGTCATCGCAGTGGAGATCGGAGAACTGCGTTTCCGCAAGCCTGACGGTGAGTGGGTAACAGCGGTTGTATCCAAGGGATTTGCAGAGATCGTGAATAACCGTGCTTCTGTACTGGTTAATACGGCAGAGCGTCCGGAAGACATCGATGTGAAGCGTGCAGAGGAAGCAAAGGAACGTGCCGAAGAACAGCTTCGTCAGAAGCAGAGCATTCAGGAGTATTATCTGTCACAGGCTTCTATGGCCCGTGCCATGACACGACTGAAAGCGTCCAGAAACAGACGCGGGGATATTTAGAATCGCAAAAAAACGAACTATTTTCGTAAATAAAATTATATAAGTAATGAAGAAGTTCTTCTATAATTAGTGTATAATAGCCATTAGCTGTTTACATATTATAGGAGGACTTTTTTTATGAGTGAAACAGGGAATGGAAGAAAAAACTGGACAAGAGTTGTCGCAGCGGTAGGACTTGTATTTCTGGCAGTTGCAGGAGGAATTGTTCTGGCCAACGCGAACAAAGTAATAAATAAAACAGAGAAAAAAGATGAAGAGACACCATTAATATCTATAGGATTTTCACAGGTAGGAGCAGAATCTGAATGGAGGACGGGAAATTCCATTTCTATAAAGACTACATTTTCTCAAAAAAGAGGATATGATCTGATCTTTAAAGATGCGCAGCAACAACAGGAACAACAGATTAAAGCGATTCGTGGCTTTATACAGCAGGATGTGAACTATATTGTTCTTGCACCGGTAGTAGAAACTGGATGGGATACAGTATTAAAAGAGGCAAAGAAGGCCAAAATCCCGGTAATCATCGCAGACAGACAGGTTAAGGTAAAGGATGACAGCTTGTATACGACCTGGGTGGGGGCTGATTTTTATCAGGAAGGACAGAAAGCCTGCAGCTGGATGGAACAATATGCGGAAAGAAATAAAAAGAAAACATTGAATATTGTGCATATTATGGGAACAGAAGGTGCAACGGCCCAGATCGGAAGAACAAAAGCGCTGGAAGAAGCCACAAAGAAGAATGGATGGAACATTCTTGAACAGCAGACAGGAGCGTTCACACAGGCAAAAAGCCATGAAGTTATGGAAGAATATCTGAAGAAATATAAGGATATCGATATGGTGTATTGCGAGAATGACAGTGAAGCGCTTGGTGCGATCAACGCGATCGAACAGGCCGGGAAAAAAGTTGGAACGGATGGGATTCAGATAATATCGTTTGACGCAACAAGAGAAGGGCTCGCAGAAGTACAAAACGGAAAGATTGCCGTAGACGTAGAATGTAATCCGGATTTTGGAAAGAAGATCGAAAAGATAATTAAGCAGCTGGAATACAAAAGAGATGTCAATAAGGAATATTATATCGGAGACAAAATATATACTCAGAATAAATCAATTTCAACGATTGAAATTGAAAAAGCAAAATGGAGTGTGACGGTAGTTACAGATAAAATAGTGAAAGAGAGGGTGTATTAGTATGAATGAGATAAAAGTATTTCTTGTAGAAGATGAAATGGTTATACGAAGAGGAATTAAAAACAGTATTGACTGGGAAAAAGAAGGGTACATATTCTGTGGAGAGGCAAGTGACGGAGAACTGGCTTATCCCATGATTATAAAAGAAAAACCGGATATTCTGATTACAGATATCCGTATGCCGTTCATGGATGGACTGGAACTTTGTAAACTGGTAAAAAAGGAACTTCCGAATATTAAAATCCTGATTTTGAGTGGGTATGATGAATTCGACTATGCCAAAGAGGCAATACGTCTGGGGGTAACAGAGTACCTTTTAAAACCGATATCTTCCGGCAAATTACTGGAAGCTTTAAATGGGGTGAGTGAATCTATCCGTCGTGAAAAAGAAGATAAAGACCTGGTTCGTAAGTATATGGAAGAAATGCGGGAGAATACTGAGCATGAGAAACAGAAATTCTTCGAACAGATGATAGCAGGTAATCTGTCAATGGCAGATGCACTGGAAACCGGGAAAAAATATGAAATGAATTTGAGCGCCGGGATGTATAACCTGCTTTTATTCCGTTTTACCTTAGGGGAAGAAAATCGAAAATCCGGAGAACTATTGGGAGAAGCAGAATATGCAATTGAGAAATTAACAGAAAGACTGGAATATGTATTTGAATTTCAGCGTGGCGTAGAAGGCTGGGCATTTCTTTTAATGGCTGATAATGAAGAACAAATGTCAGAAAGAGTAAAAGAGCTGTCAAAAGATCTGGAAGAAATTATGAAGAATTATTCGACAATTGCTTATTTTGGAGGAATTGGACAGCCGGTAGCCAGACTCAGGGAGCTCGAAGAATCGTTCAGGGAGGCAGAACGTGCATTGGCGGCGAGATTTACAATGGAGCTTAACCGGATCATATCCGTAGAAGATATCCGGATGGCTCAGAATGTAGATACTCTGGATGACATAGAAATTACGAGCTTCGGAGAGATAGAAAAGACCAGGACCATGTTGGAAAAATTCTTGAATAATGGGGCAGAAGACGAGATAGATTATTGGAGTACGTGACACAATAAGCGGAAGACGTTATTCGGATATTATAGAAATTGCTAAAGATCAGATCAGAAAAACATATATGTCGGATGAGATTTCCCTGAATACGATAGCAGCAGAAGTAGGGATGAGCCCAAGCTATTTCAGTTCTATTTTCAGCAAAGAGATGGGAAAGACATTTGTGGAATATCTTACAGAGATACGAATGGACAGGGCAAAAGAACTTTTGATGTGTTCATCAATGAAGACCTCGGAAATCGGCTATGAAGTAGGATATAAGGATCCGCATTATTTCAGTTATATATTTAAGAAAACGCAAAATTGTACACCGAAGGAATTTAGAGCACGAGGAAAGGAGTAAAGGATGAAAAAGATTCGCAGGAATGTCTCGTTAAATCAGAGACTGGCAGGAATTTCTCTTGCTGTATTTATTCCTATGATACTGGTAATGACGTATCTTCTGGCCTCGCTGACAAATGCGACTTCGGCATATGCACAGATCACAAAAAGTGTCTCGTATGCCAATATGTATGCAAGAGATTTTAAAGAACGTATGGATTACAGTATGTATCTGGCTGTTATCGGAAAAAGAGATATGGAAGAACTTGGTGACGGAGAGACAACTGTAAATGGTATTTTGACGGTCAATCCTTATAAATATATTGACGAGCTTGAAGAAACCTGTGATAAGTTATCTTACATGGCAACCGTGGACAGCAACAGAAATCAGATCAAACGATTGAAAAACAGCTTGAAGTCTTTGAAAGGCTGTGTAAAAGAACTGGAGACAGCTATTGATTCGGGTGGAGCATATGAAGATAAAATGAACTACCTGAATGAAAATATTTATATGCTGACATCATTGATCCAGAAAGGAATACAGGACTATATATATGTAGAGACTACCAATTATACGAATGTAAAAGCAGAACTGGATGCAAGAAATACAAGAACGTTTGTTATATGTATCTGGATATCCGTAGCGGCGATCGTGTTAGCCTTGTTTTTGACAATGAAGGCGGCAAAAAGCGTGACAAAGCCAATACAGAAATTATGCCGGATGACACAACAGGTGGCAGAAGGAGATTTTACGGTACAGACGAAGGAATCGAATACAGATGAGATTGCAGTGCTTACCAGAAGTTTTAATGATATGACTCAGGAAATTGGTGGATTGGTTGAAGATATCAAGCAGCAGCAAAAAAATTTACGCATTGCAGAAACAAAACTTTTGCAGGCGCAGATTAATCCTCATTTTCTGTATAACACACTGGATGCAATTGTATGGCTGGCGGAAGAAAACCGTAAGGATGAAGTTGTGTCAATGGTTACGGCACTTTCAGACTTCTTCCGTACAACATTAAGTAAAGGCCGGGATTTTATTACAGTACGGGAAGAACGGTCACATATAGAAAGTTATCTGAAGATCCAACAGTTCAGATATCAGGATATTATGAGTTATGAAATCGATATGGAGGAAAATATGGGAGAATTCATGATCCCTAAGCTGACTTTGCAGCCATTAGTGGAAAATGCTCTCTACCATGGCCTGAAAAATAAACGTGGTGGCGGAATGATAAAGATCACCGGAAGGCTGGACGGTGAAAATATGATATTTACAGTCACAGATGATGGAAAAGGTATGACGAAAGAAGTGTTAGAAAAACTTCAGGAAAGTATTGGAAAAGAAAAAGGAGATAAAAGTATTGATGGATTTGGGATTGGAAATGTAAACCGGAGAATTCGTTATTATTACGGAGAACGGTACGGAGTAACTCTGGAAAGTGTGGAAAATGATGGTACAAAAGCGACGGTTACTATGGCAGCACAAAAAAACCAACCTTTTTCGTAAAAAAACCAACTTTTGTGAAACGATTCAAAAGAAATTCTAAAAATTCAGAAGAATCTTCTGTTTATTGTTTGTCCGAAATTCAGTAATATATAGTCAACAAGTGATTGACAGACGGACAATCAAAGAAAATCGAAAAACCGAGGAGGATATGAAAATGAAAAGAAAAGTGATTACAGCGTTACTGGCAGCTACAATGGTAGCATCATTAGCAGTTGGATGCGGAAATAAAGGTGGGGACAGCAAGTCTGACAGCTCGAAATCAAGCTCAAGTGATGAAATTACAATTGGTTTCTCACAGGTAGGTGCTGAATCTGACTGGCGTACAGCAAACTCTGAATCAATGAAGAGCACATTCAGCGAAAAGAACGGATACAAACTGATCTTTGACGATGCTCAGCAGAAACAGGAGAATCAGATCACAGCAATCCGTAACTTCATCCAGCAGGATGTTGACTACATCGTACTTGCACCTGTAACAGAGACAGGATGGGACACAGTTTTGAAAGAAGCAAAAGATGCTGATATCCCGGTAATCATCGTTGACCGTATGATCGATGTATCTGATGATAGCCTTTACACAGCCTGGGTAGGATCTAACTTCAAGATGGAAGGCCAGAAAGCTTGCGAATGGCTGAACGCTTATGCAGAAGCTAAGGGAATGAAAGAAGTTAACATCGCTCACATTCAGGGAACAATCGGAGCTTCAGCTCAGATCGGACGTACAGAAGGTCTTGAAGAAGCTGCTAAAGAATATGGATGGAACATCGTAGCACAGCAGACAGGTGAATTCACACAGGCTAAAGGACAGGAAGTTATGGAGTCTATGCTGAAACAGCATGATAACATCAACGTAGTTTACTGTGAGAATGATAACGAAGCATTCGGAGCAATCGATGCAATCGAAGCTGCTGGTAAGACAGTAGGACCGGATGGAGACATCCTTGTAATGTCATTCGATACAACAAACGCTGGTCTGACAGATACATTATCTGGAAAGATCATCTGCGATACAGAGTGTAACCCATTACACGGACCACGTGTAGAAGAAATCATCAAGAAGCTGGAAGATGGCAAAGATGTTGAAAAGAAAGCATATGTAGAGGAAGAAATGTTCGCATATGATGACACTGTTAAGAGTGTGAAAGTTGATGATAAAGATTATGATGTAACAAAGATTACACAGGAAATTCTTGACAAACGTGCATACTAAAAACAGGCAGAACTTATAGTAACATAAAAAAGAGGTGAAATGGCGCGGCGGAATAAACGGAATGAAAAGCCGGATATGCTGCCGCGCTTTCTATGCCCTTTTGGATATTAAAGAAAGCGGGTGAACATTAGAAATGGAAAATAATGTTGTATTAACAATGAGAGATATCTCAAAGACGTTTCCAGGTGTCAAAGCCTTACAACATGTTGATTTTACTCTCCGTAAAGGAGAAATCCACGCTCTGATGGGAGAAAATGGTGCAGGAAAGTCTACTTTGATCAAAGTACTTACCGGTGTGCATCCATTTGAGTCTGGAGAGATTAAAATGGAAGGAAAAGACGCACCAATCGTTAACAGATCTCCACAGGATGCGCAGGACAATGGAATCAGTACTGTATATCAGGAAGTCAACCTTTGTCCGAACCTTACAGTTGCAGAAAATCTGTTTATCGGACGTGAACCAAGAAAAGCAGGCCTTATCGACTGGAAGACAATGAACAAGAAATCTACAGAGCTGTTAAAGGATCTGCAGATTGATGCAAAAGCTACAGACAAACTGGAAGAGTGTTCACTTGCTAAACAGCAGATGATTGCTATCGCACGTGCGGTTGATATGAACTGTCGTGTACTGATTCTTGATGAGCCTACATCTTCTCTGGATGATGATGAAGTAGAAAAATTATTCGTATTAATGAATCGTTTGAAAGCTCAGGGAGTTGGAATTATCTTCGTTACACATTTCCTGGAGCAGGTATATGCAGTCTGTGACCGTATCACTGTTCTCAGAAATGGTGAACTGGTTGGAGAATATACAACAAAAGACCTTCCAAGAGTTATGCTGGTTGCTAAGATGATGGGTAAAGATTTCGATGATCTTGCTGATATCAAGGGCGAGCATGCAGAACTGAAAGAATTTATTCCGGTTATCGAAGCAGAAGGAATCGGAAGAAAAGGAAGCATCCGTCCATTCAACTTCACTGTTAACAAAGGAGAAGTTGTCGGACTTACAGGACTTCTTGGATCAGGACGTTCCGAACTGGTTCGTGCGATTTATGGTGCAGACAAACCGGATAGCGGAAAAATAAAGGTAAACGGAAAAGAAGTGAAGATCAATTCTCCACTGGATGCCATGAAACTTGGTATGGCATATCTCCCGGAAGACCGTAAGAAAGATGGAATTATTGCTGACCTGTCAGTAAGAGAGAATATCATTATTGCTTTACAGGCAAAAAGAGGTATGTTCCATCCATTGAGTAAGAAAGAAATGGAAGAAGCAGCAGATAAATATATCGAAATGCTGCAGATTAAGACAGCAAGCCGTGAAACTCCGATTAAGAGTCTTTCAGGTGGTAACCAGCAGAAAGTAATCATCGGAAGATGGCTGCTTACAAATCCGGATTATCTGATTCTTGATGAGCCGACACGTGGTATTGATATCGGAACAAAGACAGAGATCCAGAAACTGGTTCTTGATCTTGCTGATCAGGGAATGGCAGTTACATTCATTTCTTCAGAAGTAGAAGAAATGCTCCGTACATGCTCAAGAATGGGTGTATTAAGAGACGGAAAGAAAGTCGGAGAGATCAGTGGAAACGAACTGTCTCAGGAAGGCATTATGAAAGCAATCGCAGGAGGTGGAGATAATGAGTAATACAAAGTCAGGATGGAAAAAGCTTACATCTATGAGACTGTTTCTGCCAATCGTGTGCCTCATAGCTGTACTTTTGGTTAACGTAATCACTACTCCGGGCTTCTTCAAAGTATCAATTAACAACGGAGTTTTGTACGGATATATCGTAGACGTTATTAACCGTGCATCAGAATTAGTAATCCTTGCCGTAGGTATGACGCTGGTTACAGCAGCATCCGGTGGACAGGACATCAGTGTTGGTGCAGTTATGGCGGTTGCAGCAGCTGTATGCTGCCAGATCCTTTCAGGTGGAGAGGTATCTGTTAACTCACTTGCAGCACCAATTATCGTTGCTATGTTAGCAGCACTTGCAGCATCTGCATTATGTGGAGCATTCAATGGTTTCCTTGTAGCAAAGCTGAACATCCAGCCGATGGTAGCTACCTTGATCCTGTATACAGCAGGTCGTGGTATTGCACAGCTGATCACAGACGGACAGATTACATATATCCGTGTAGGCTCTTATAAAGTATACGGTGGATATATCGGAAAATGCCCGGTTCCGACACCAATCTTTATTGCTATTATTGTTGTAGTGATCACATATCTTGTATTAAAGAAAACAGCACTTGGTCTTTACATCGAAAGTGTAGGTATCAACGGTACAGCATCCAGACTGGTAGGTCTTAATTCAACAATGATTAAGTTCCTTACATATGTAATCTGTGGTGTACTGGCAGGTATTGCAGGAATCGTAGCATCCAGCCGAATCTATTCCGCAGATGCCAACAACATTGGTCTGAACCTTGAAATGGACGCCATCCTGGCAGTTGCTCTTGGTGGTAACGCTCTTGGCGGTGGTAAATTCAGCTTAATGGGATCTGTAATCGGAGCATATACGATTCAGGCACTTACAACAACTTTATATGCAATGAATGTATCAGCTGACCAGTTGCCGGTTTACAAGGCAATCGTAGTTATTATCATCGTTACTTTACAGAGCCCTGTATTCCAGAAATTTATGACAAGCCAGAAAATGAAACGTGCAAATAAAGCAGTGGAAGGAGGAAATAACTAATGAAAAAGAAATCATTAAACAAACCGGGAATGAAAATTAACGGAAATAGTTTCCTTCTTATGGTAACTGTTCTTTTGTTCATCGTAATGTATGCAGCAGGTATGGTAATATTTGCTGATAAAGGATTCGCAAAACCACAGATGTTCCTGAACCTGTTCATTTCCAATGCGGGACTTCTGGTCATCGCAATGGGACAGACAATCGTAATGATCACAGGCGGTATCGATATCTCTGTTGGTTCCGTAACAGCGTTGGTATGTATGCTGTGTGCATACGATATGGAAAAGAAAGGAATGAGTGCTTACATGGCAGTTGCCATCGCACTTCTGATCGGACTCCTTTTTGGTATCGTTCAGGGATTCCTGGTATCTTATCTTGAAATCCAGCCATTCATCGTATCACTTGCAGGTATGTTCTTTGGACGTGGTATGACATCAATCATCAGTACTGATATGATTTCTATCAAAAATAAGACATTCCTTGCATGGGCTAATTATAAGATTTATCTCCCAATCGGATCATACAGCCGTCGTGGAAAATTCATCCCGGCATACATATATCCGACTGTTATCATCGCAATACTGATCTTTATTGTCATTGCGATCATCATGAAATATACAAAATTCGGTCGTGAAGTATATGCCATCGGTGGAAATGCACAGAGTGCTATGATGATGGGATTAAATGTAAAGAAAACAAAATTCAAAGCATACGTTCTGGACGGACTGCTTGCAGGATGCGGCGGATTCCTCTTCTGCTTAAACAGCTGTTCCGGATTCGTAGAGCAGGCCAAAGGTCTTGAAATGGATGCGATCTCAGCTTCCGTTATCGGTGGTACACTGTTAAGCGGTGGTGTAGGAACACCATTTGGTACAGTCTTTGGTGTATTGATCAAAGGAACGATCTCAAGTCTTATCACCACACAGGGAACACTTTCCAGCTGGTGGGTACGTATCGCACTTTCCGCATTACTGTGCTTCTTCATTGTATTACAGTCAATCATCGGAAGTATGAAGAAAAAGAATTAGAGATCATACATAAAACTGACAAACCTCAATATGATATATATAAATTAAATCTATGTACAAAAAAGGATTCTGCATTGCAGAATCCTTTTTGTATTGCGTGCGTTATCTTGTATGACGTCTGTAACTTGCAGGTGTCTCTTCGTATTTCTCCTGAAATAATTTGTAGAAATATCCCTTGTTATGATATCCTACCGAATCGGCAATCTCTTCGATACTCTTGTCAGTCGACACAAGCAGATGTTCCGCACGTTCCAGCCGGATCTGCTGGACATAAGCGGAATAGGTAAGTCCGGTCTTTCGTTTGATCAGGCGGTTGAAGTAATCCTCCTGATAGTGGAATTCATCCACCAGATCCTGGATGGTGATATCTCTGAAATGTGCCCGGATATAGTCCGAAATCTCTTCGAATACGATCCAGTTCATCGTCTGCTTCTGCTCTTTGGAAAGAGAAAAATCATACTGTGTACTTAAGATCCGGAAGATCCGGAATAACAGACCTTTTGTAATATATCTGGAACCACTGTCCGGCGAATAAGATTCTTTCAAAAGCAACAAAAGACTGTCGTCCAGAGATTCGCTTGCCCCGTCGGATGGTCGGAAATGCAGAAATTGCTGGACATCCTTTTGCTTTAACAATGCAGACTGCAGGAAGGAAAGAATCTTCTGCGGGGTACTGTTCTCATTCATGATCTCCGTAAACATATCGTTGGCAATTCCGATAAAAAGTACGACCCCAGACTGGTCTGTCAGGCAGTCCTGGTGCAGACAGTTTTTGTCGATCAGGCAGAGATCACCTTTCTGAAAGACTACATCTTTATTCAATATCCGTTGGTGAAATTCTCCTTCCACAACATAGGAAAGTTCCAGATAATCATGCGTGTGAAGCTGCGTATATTTCCCTTCCGAATAGGAATAATGATAGCAGAAATTCTCCGGAGACGGCATCATCGTTGCATACAGGTTACCGGGAGAATCGAAGTTCCAGCATAATAAGAAGCTGCGGTCCTGACCGAGTAACGGATACGTCTTGACTTCCTGAACGGATTTGGAATATTCCGGACAGACAAGTCTTGCGCCTAATTTATGGTTTTCCGGAAGAAGCCGTGTATCGGGTCCTGTGATCCGGCGGCAAAAATCGGATAAATTCATATAAAATACCTCCTTGGATTCTCCTTAGATTATATCATAACGGAGGTCGGAATAGGTAACTATTTTCCCAAAAGTGCAGAGTTAAGAAATTGAGAAAACAAGTCCATATTTTTATAATAGAGACATAATGAAACTGTAAATGAAACAGAAAATTTGAGCGAAAAGGAGTAATTAAACATGTTAAAAACAAAGAATTATCAGTTTTGGTTCTGCACAGGATCACAGGATCTTTATGGAGATGAGTGTCTTGCACACGTAGCAGAGCATTCAAAGATTATCGTAGATGCATTGAACAAATCAGGAAACCTTCCATATGAAGTAGTATGGAAACCAACCATGATCACAAACGAAGTAATCAGAAAGACATTCAACGAAGCTAACACAGACGAGAACTGTGCCGGTGTTATCACATGGATGCATACATTTTCTCCTGCAAAATCATGGATCTTAGGATTACAGGAATACAGAAAACCATTACTTCACTTACATACACAGTTCAACCGTGAAATCCCATACGACACAATCGACATGGACTTCATGAACGAGAACCAGGCAGCACATGGTGACAGAGAGTACGGACACATCTTCAGCCGTCTGAACATGGAACGCAAAGTTGTTGCAGGATACTGGGAAGACGAAGACGTTCAGAAACAGATCGGATCATGGATGCGTACAGCAGTAGGTGTTGTAGAAAGCAGCCACGTCAGAGTTATGCGTGTAGCTGACAACATGAGAAACGTAGCCGTAACAGAAGGCGACAAAGTAGAAGCTCAGATCAAATTCGGATGGGAAGTAGATGCTTATCCTGTAAATGAAGTTGTAGAAGCTGTTAATGCAGTATCTCAGGCTGATATCGACACATTAGTAGAAGAATACTATGACAAATATGACATCCTTCTTGAAGGAAGAGATGAGAAAGAATTCCGTGAGCATGTAGCAGTACAGGCTGGAATCGAACTTGGATTTGAAAGATTCCTGGATGAGAATAACTATCAGGCAGTTGTAACACACTTCGGAGATCTTGGCGGACTGAAACAGCTCCCAGGACTTGCAATGCAGAGACTGATGGAAAAAGGATACGGATTCGGAGCAGAAGGTGACTGGAAGACAGCTGCTATGGTTCGTGTTATGAAGATCATGACTCAGGGAATGAAGGACGCTAAGGGAACTTCATTCATGGAAGATTACACATACAACCTTGTATCAGGTAAAGAAGGCGTTCTGGAAGCTCACATGCTGGAAGTTTGCCCGACAATCGCAGATGGCAAGATCAGCATCAAAGAGCAGCCACTTAGCATGGGTAACAGAGAAGATCCTGCAAGACTTGTATTCACATCTAAGACAGGTCCGGCTATCGCAACATCTCTGATCGACCTTGGTGACAGATTCCGTCTGATCATCAACGATGTAGACTGCAAGAAGACAGAGAAACCAATGCCAAAACTTCCAGTAGCAACAGCATTCTGGACACCACAGCCGAACTTAAAGGTTGGAACAGAAGCATGGATCCTGGCAGGAGGAGCTCACCACACAGCATTCTCTTATGATTTAACAGCAGAGCAGATGGGTGACTGGGCAGCATGCATGGGAATCGAAGCTGTATACATTGATAAGGATACAACAATCAGACAGTTCAAGAATGAACTCCTGTGGAACAGCGTTGCATACCGCAAATAATCAAATAAAGAATTACGGGTAAAAGATTATATTTGCAGGGGATATCGAAATAGATATTTCCCTGCAAAAATAGTATAATGGAGATATTAAGAAAACTTAAAATATAATGTTTAGGAGGAAGCGTACAATGAGCAATGTAAAAGAGATCATTGAAAGCGGAAAAGCATATCTTGGAATCGAATTCGGTTCTACAAGAATTAAAGCAGTACTGATCGATGAGGAGCACAATCCGATCGCATCCGGAAGCCATACATGGGAGAACCGTTATGAGAACGGACTGTGGACATACTCTCTGGACGATATCTGGGCAGGTCTTCAGGACAGCTACCGCGATATGGCAGAAAATGTACAGAAAGAATACGGAGTAACGATCAAGAAACTGGGAGCGATCGGATTCAGTGCTATGATGCACGGATATATGGCATTTGACAAAGAAGGAAAGCTTCTTGCACCATTCCAGACATGGAGAAACAGCAATACAGGAAAAGCTTCCGAAGTGCTGGTAGATCTGTTCCAGTATAATATTCCGCTGAGATGGAGTATCGCACATCTGTATCAGTGCATTCTGGATAAAGAAGATCATGTAAAAGATATCGCATTCACGACAACACTTGCAGGATATATCCACTGGCAGATGACAGGTGAGAAGGTTCTTGGTGTAGGAGATGCATCCGGAATGTTCCCAATCGACATGAATACAAAAGACTATGATGAAGAAATGATCCAGAAGTTCGATAAACTCATCGAAGGTGAGAACTATCCATGGAAAATAAAAGAGATTCTTCCTAAAGTTCTGGTAGCAGGAGACGCAGCCGGTATCCTGACAGAAGAAGGAGCAAAGAAACTTGACCCTACAGGTAATCTGGAAGCCGGAATCCCGCTTTGTCCTCCGGAAGGAGATGCAGGAACAGGTATGGTAGCTACAAACAGCGTAGCACAGCGTACAAGCAACATTTCCGCTGGTACTTCATTCTTCTCTATGGTTGTCCTTGAGAAACCTCTGAAAGACTTACATACAGAGATCGACATGGTTACAACACCTGACGGAAGTCTGGTTGCCATGGTACATTCCAATAACGGAACAACAGATCTGAATGCATGGGTAAATCTGTTCAAAGAATTCGCTGATTCTATCGGAGCAGACGTAGACATGAATCAGATGTATGGAACACTTTACAATAAAGCACTGGAAGGCGATGCTGACTGTGGTGGAATCCTTTCTTATGGTAACTACGCAGGCGAGCCTATCACAAATGTAGAAAAAGGACGCCCAATGGTAGTCAGAACACCAGAGACAAAATTCAATCTGGCTAACTTCATGAGATCTCACCTGTACACAGCACTTGGTGTTATCAAAGTCGGAATGGATATCTTAACAAAAGACGAAGGTGTTGAGATTGATACCGTTCTTGGACATGGCGGACTCTTCAAGACAAAAGGTGTCGGACAGAAGATTCTTGCAGATGCGATCAACACACCTGTAGTAGTTATGGAGACAGCAGGCGAAGGCGGACCATGGGGAATGGCTATCCTTGCTGAGTACATGGTAAAACGTGAAGAAGGCGAGAAGCTGGAAGACTACCTGAAGAATAAAGTATTCGGAAGCGATGCCGGAAGCAGAATCGATCCGGATCCGGAAGGCGTAGCTGGATACGAAGCATTTATGGAGACATACAAGAAAGGTCTTGACGTAGAGCGCAGAGCTTGTGCAGATCTGTAAGAAATATTATATGAAAGCAGAGGGGGCATAGGTTATGTCCCCGTATCTGCATATTCTTATATACAAGGGGAAAATGTTGATAACAGCTTTTCCGCAGTAACAGAAATATAAAGGAGATAGAAAGAGATGCTGGAAGAATTAAAAAAAGAAGTATATGAAGCAAACATGCTTCTTCCAAAATATGACCTGGTAACATTCACATGGGGAAATGTAAGCGGAATCGACCGTGAAAAAGGTCTTTTCGTAATCAAACCAAGTGGAGTAGATTATGACAAATTAACACCGGAAGATATGGTAGTTGTAGACCTTCAGGGTAATAAAGTAGAGGGAGACTTAAATCCATCTTCTGATACAGCAACACATGTAGAGCTGTATAACAGATTCCCGAACATTGGTGGTGTTGTACATACACATTCTCCTTGGGCAACAAGCTGGGCTCAGGCAGGAAGAGGAATCCCTTGCTACGGAACTACACATGCAGATTACCTGTACGGAACAGTACCATGTGTAAGAAATCTTACAAAAGAAGAAATCGATGAAGCTTATGAGAAAAATACAGGTGTCCTGATCGCAGACAGATTCGATGAAGATGATCTGGACTATGTTGCAACACCTGCAGTACTCTGCAAGAACCATGGACCATTCACATGGGGCAAAGATGCTCACGAAGCAGTTCACAACGCAGTAGTATTAGAGGAAGTTGCCAAGATGGCAGCAAGATGCGAAATGATCAACCCAGACGTTAAACCTGCACCACAGGAATTACAGGATAAGCATTACTATAGAAAACATGGAGCAAATGCTTATTATGGACAGCCGGGGAAATAAATTTGGTTGACATTTAATTCATTAGGCTGGTGGATATCCGGACCGGGAGACCAATCGTGTTAAAAAATTAAATAAAAAAAGGACTGCATTATTTGGGAGGAGTGCAGTCCTGAGGAAAAAGTTATGAAAAAGATTTAAAGTGTTGTTTTTTCGAACAATTTATAGTATAGAGTGCAATTGTGATGAAAGTGTGATGAAAAGACGAACGAATTGTTAATAATTGTGAAGTGACTACAAGAGACACTGCCAGTGATGACAGTGTCTCTTGTAGTCGTTTGGTTCTATACTGTTGTGAACAGGTCGATAGACTGTCCTGTCATAACTGCCGGTGAATCTGCCAGCAGGTAGATGATTGCTTTTGCAACATCTTTTGAGCTTCCCATCGGGCAGCCGTCCTGTCCTACAGAGTGGTTGTAGACTCTCTGCCCCGGTGTGTCCACGATTCCAGGAGATACGGCATTGCATTTGATTCCGTATTCTTTGGTCTGGATAGCAGTTGTCTTGGTCATGGTTACGATACCGCCTTTTGCAACAGCGTATGCACCCATCTGAGATGCAATACGACCCATTCTTGAAGATACATTTACGATATCTCCTTTTCCTTGTTTTATCATTACAGGTACAACATTTTTAGTTACAAGGAATGGGATTCTCAAGTTTGTCTTGATGATCTGATCCCACTGTTCTTCTGACCATTCCCAGATCTTAATTGCCTGATGTTCGATATTTTTGTAGATCTCTTTTGGGTATCCGCCTGCATTGTTAACGAGAATATCAATTCTTCCGTATTTATCAACAACAGTTTTGACCATGTCGGCAACCTGTTCTCCGTCTGTAAGGTCTCTGGAAAGTGAGATTGCTGTTCCGCCGGCATCTTCGATCATTTTTACTGTTTTATCAAGATCAGACTGTGTTCTTGCTACTGTTACGACAGTGGCACCTTCAGCAGCGATAGCAAGTGCTGCGTCACGTCCGATTCCTTTTCCTGATCCTGTTACAATTGCGATTTTTCCTTCTAATTTACCCATGATATATATCCTCCAAAATTACATTCATTATTTTCTGATTACGAAGTGCCATATAAGGCCGGTTCGTAGAATTGTTGTTATTTATACAAGCCTTGCTGTTTCAGCAAAGAACTGAATGTCTGTAGCTTCGATGTAGCTGTCACCGATTTCATGAAGTAGTATGACGTTGAGATTACCGTTCAGATTCTTCTTATCTAAGGCAATCGCTTCGGTTAATGTCCCAAGAGTGAGACCGCATTCAAAAGGAAGTCCGTAGGTCTTTAAAACCTTCTGGATACGTTCTGCAGTTCCTTTTGGTGTTAATCCTTTTTCTTCGGCAATCCTGGTGATCTGATACATGCCGATGGCAACGGCTTCGCCATGACTTTCCCGCTGATAATGGAAATGTTGTTCAATGGTGTGAGCCAGTGTATGTCCGAAATTCAGTAACATACGCTCACCTGTGTCAAACTGATCATTTTCTACAACCATTCGTTTGATATCTACACAGCGTGTGATGATGGCAGGCAGTTCTTCTTTTAAATCTTCAAAAGAACTGTGTGATTCCAAGGTACTAAATAAATCCGCATCTTTGATGCAACCGTATTTGATAACTTCTCCCATACCATCGTTGATAAATCGTTCCTTCAGCGTGTTAAGTACCAGTGGATCGATCAGCACCAGTGAAGGCTGATAGAATGCGCCGACCAGATTCTTGCCTTCCGGAAGGTCTACTGCGACTTTTCCACCGACAGAAGAATCAACCTGCGCCAACAGTGAAGTTGGGATCTGTACCAGTCTTACACCTCTTAGATAACTGGAAGCGGCAAATCCTGCAAGATCACCGATGACACCGCCGCCAAGAGCGATGACCAGATCACTACGGGAAATCTTTGCCTCCAGCATTGCCTTGTAGACAGTCGGAAGTGTCTGGAAATCCTTGGTTGATTCACCGTGAGGAAGTACCAGATGGTGGCATTCGTAAGTGGAGTCCAATGTATGGATCAGCCGGTCACCATATAACGGAAATACATTGTCATCGGAAATGATCATAATGCGTTTTCCGTGGTAGATCTTTCGGATGTAATCTCCGGCCTGGGATAATATGTTGTTTTCAATATAGATAGGATAACTGTCTTTTCCCAGATTAACTGTAAGTTTCATAATATATACTCCTGTAAGGTTTTTGTCTGAACCGCCATGCGTTCGTAAGGAACTGCCAGTGGCAGGTTATCTGCATTAGATCGTCTTGCCGACAACACCTGCAATCTGTGAAACCTTTTTGATCAATTCGTCGTATTTCTTAGGTTTTAATGACTGAGCTCCGTCGCAGAGTGCGGATTCCGGATCATTGTGTACTTCTATCATCAGTCCGTCGGCTCCTGCTGCTACAGCGGCCATTGCCATAGAATCTACTAACCACCATTTGCCGCCCGCATGACTTGGGTCAACGATGATCGGAAGATGTGTCAGTTTACGAAGTACCGGGATACTCTGAAGATCCAGAGTATTTCTTGTATAGCTTTCGAAAGTACGGATTCCGCGTTCGCAGAGGATGACATTTTCATTACCGGATGCCATGATGTATTCTGCTGACATGATCCATTCTTCGTAAGTTGCGTTCAGACCTCTCTTTAAAAGGATTGGACGGTCAAGTTGTCCTAATTCTTTTAACAGATCGAAGTTCTGCATGTTACGTGCACCGATCTGGATAAGATCTACTTTCTCGTTAAAGATATCGAGGTATTTGTCTGACATCAGTTCGGTTACGATCGGAAGTCCTGTTGCTTCTTTTACAGATGTTAAGATGTCGAGTCCTTCCAGTCCGAGTCCCTGGAATGAATAAGGACTTGTTCTTGGCTTGAATGCACCTCCGCGGAGTAAGTTGGCTCCGGAAGCTTTTGCAGCCTGAGCGATTTCAAGTACCTGTTCGTAAGATTCTACGGAACAAGGACCGGCGATCATTGCCAGGTTGTCGCCGCCAACTTTTACACCGGATACATCGATGATGGAATCTTCCGGATGGAATGCACGGTTGGCTAATTTGTATGGCTCCTGTACATGCATAACTTTATCGACTGCAGAATCAATTTCGAATAATTTGGAATCGACTTTGGCTGTGTCACCGATACAACCGATAACTGTCATCTCTTCGCCCTGTACAACGTGTGTGTTAAGTCCTCTCTTTTTGACCATGTTCTCGACACGAGAAACATCATCTTTTGTAGTGCGTGGTTTTAATACGATAATCATAATAAATATCCTCCAACATGTATGATAATTGTGCCTGTGTGATATTTCTTTTCCCGTGTGAGTCTAGTATAGTCGCACTGTAAAATATTCGCACTGCAAAACTTTAATTACTTAAAGCGTAAAACTAATGATATATTAACGCAATGGGATTTGATTGTCAACACTTTTATTCGATAAATTCTTTCATTTTTAAAAAAGTGTGTTAGACTAAAATTGTATAGTAAAAAAGGAGTGGGAAAATGGTAAGTGTTTGGGCAGCAGATATTACACCATTACTAATAGAAGAGACGTATCAGGCATATTATGATAAAGTGCCTGAGTGGAGAAAAGATAAAGCGGATAAACTTAAAAATGTGGATGACAAAGCAAGGAGTGTCGGTGCCTGGATATTGTGGGAAAAGATGAAGAAGGCTCTGAGACTTCCGGAATCGGCAGTTTTCAATCTGTCACATTCGGGAAAATATGTATTGTGTGCCTGTAGTGACCGTGAAGATGTTCAGACAGGCTGTGATGTGGAGATGAAGGGAAAGCTGCGGATGCCGGTGGCAGAACGGTATTTTTGCCGGGAAGAATGTGAGATCATCCGCAATGGGAAGGATGAAAAAGAACAGGCGGAGTGGTTTTACCGCTTCTGGGTATTAAAAGAAAGCTTTATGAAAGCAACCAGAAGAGGAATGGGCCTGGACATGCGCACATATGAATTTGCCTGGGGACAGGACGGCATACCATATCTGAAAAAGCAGTCTGAGGAATATCCTGAGAAATATCTGTGCAGGGAGTACGAACTGGAGCAGGGGGACGCAAGGGTCGCGGTAATTACGACAGATAATGAGATCGAGGGGAGATTACACGAAGTCAGACTTGCTTAATAAAGGGGTGTATGAACATGAAACAGTTAATGACAAAATGGGCAGACAATATAAATGAAAAGAATGTACTAGGGGAGTACCCAAGACCGCTCATGCGCAGAAAAAGCTATGTAAATCTGAACGGAATATGGAAATATGCAATAAGAGAAACAAAAGGATTTCCAAAGAAAATGGATGGGGATATCCTGGTTCCGTTTTCGCCGGAAGCTGTATTGTCGGGGGTAAACAGACAGTTAAAACCAGAAGAATATCTATGGTATAAGAGAAGGCTTCCGGATGAAGTAAAGCCGGAGAAGGGAAGCAGATGGATCCTTCATTTTGGAGCGGTAGATCAGTGTGCGGTCGTATATATAAATGGAAAGAAACAGGGAAAGCATGTGGGAGGCTATCTTCCATTTTCATATGATATTACGGAAGCATTAAAAGAAGAAAAGAATCTGTTGACCGTAAAAGTAAGAGATTATTCGGAGACTTGTTATTATAGCAGAGGAAAACAGAAACTTAAAAACGGAGGGATGTTCTATACGGCACAGAGTGGAATCTGGCAGACCGTATGGATTGAAAAAGTTCCAGAGTGTTATATCGGACATCTTAAGATCACACCTCTTTATGACCAGTCTTCTATAATGATCCAGATGGAAGAAGAACATGGCATAAAAGATATTGATTACGAAGTTACGATAACGGCAAGAAAGATGTGGCCGGTGAAAGCATCCGGAAAGACGGGAAAGCCGTGTGTGATCATGATACCACATATGAGAAGCTGGAGTCCGGAAGATCCATTTCTGTATGATCTTCATGTGAGGATGGGAGAGGATTCGGTAGAAAGTTACTTTGCCATGCGTAAGGTAGAAGTTAAAAATGACAAAGAGGGAATAGCGAGGATATTTTTGAACAATGAGCCGTATTTTGAAAAGGGAGTACTGGATCAGGGATATTGGCCGGATGGTCTATACACACCGCCGTGTGATGAAGCGATGATCTATGATATCCAGAAGATGAAGGACCTGGGGTTCAATATGATCCGCAAGCATATTAAGATAGAACCGCAGAGATGGTATTATCACTGCGACCGTATCGGTATGCTGGTCTGGCAGGATATGGTGAACGGAGGACGGGATTATAAGAGCTGGTATGTAACGTATATGGCGACGGCCATGGAGGGAATGCATATCCGGGCAAAAGATACCAGGATTCATCTGATGGGACGTCAGGATCCGGCCGGGCAGAGACAGTTTGAAAAAGAGATGAAGGAGACGGTTCGATTGCTTTATGATCATCCATCCATTGTTACATGGGTTATTTTTAATGAAGGATGGGGACAGTTTCAGACGAAGAAGATGACAGATATAGTAAGGGCAGAAGATCCTTACAGGCTGACAGATTCTGCGAGTGGCTGGTTTGATCAGGGGTGCGGGGATATACGAAGCATCCATGATTATTTCTTCTCTTTGCATGTAACACCGGAAAAGAGGGTAACGGCACTTACTGAGTTTGGCGGGTATTCGCTGCAGATCCCGAAGCATAGTATGTACGAGAAAAAGGTCTACGGTTATAAAAAGTTCAAGAGAAAAAGAGAACTTACGGCGGGCTATGAGAAATTGATAAAAAAGCTCATTATTCCGAATATCAGCCGTGGATTAAGTGCAACTGTTTACACACAATTATCGGATATAGAAGAAGAGGTAAATGGAATCATTTCTTATGATAGAAAAATAGTCAAAATGGATGAAAAGACCGTTAAAAAACTGAATGAAAAACTTCATTTTTAGCCTTTATTTTCGGGGAAATGTAACGTAAGCAGAGTTGACGTGTTTTCTGTGATTTGTTAGAATATAAAAGGGAAAAATAAAGATTTATCAAGATAGAAAAATGTTTACAAAACCATAAAAAAGCACACGAGGAGAGTATGGGAGAGTAAAAATAATAAGGAGGAAAAGAATGTTGGAATTAACGTTTGGAGAACAGGTCAAGATCATTCTGAGCCGTAAAGGGATGACGATCAAAGAACTTGCAGAGAAGATAGAAAAACAGACAGGAAAGAAGATGTCGCGTCAGAATCTGACCCAGCGTCTTGGCAGAGATAATTTCCAGGAGCAGGATATGCGAATGATCGCAAAGATTCTTGAGTGTCCGTTTTATCTGGATATATTAGAAGAACATGAGGAGCATGAAGAGAAGCCTTCAAAGGCCCAGAAAATTATAGAGCCTGAAAAGAAGAAAACACCTGCCAAAGCAGAAGAAAGAGATATTACGATAGGTGAGCTTGTAGATATTCATAAAGAATTAGATGCAATAGAAAAGAAGAAAAAGAAGAAGTCTAAAAAGGTTGTAGAGCCAGATCCGGAATATGTTCAGGAAACAATATTTGATTTTGTAAGAGAGAAAGAAGCGACAGCAGAACCTGCCACAGAAATAGAAGAGCAGGAAGAAGAGATACAGGAGCCGGTGGAAGAAACCGGAAGTTCGGAAGCTGTGACACCGGAAGCAGACGAGCCGGTGGCCGGAAGTGAAGAAGAACCGGCAGCGGGTGTAGAGGAGCATGCTGAGGAACCTGTATATGAAGAAGAACCGGTGTATGAGTCAGAATCGGAATATGCAGAAGAACCAGTGTATGAGTCAGAATCGGAATATGCAGAAGAACCGGTGTATGAAGCAGAGCCAGAATATGCAGAAGAACCGGTGTATGAAGCAGAGCCAGAATACGCAGAAGAATCGGCGTATGAAGCAGAGCCAGAGTATGCAGAAGAACCAGTGTATGAAGCAGAGCCGGAATATGTAGAAGAACCAGCCTATGAAAGTGAGCTGGAATATACAGAGGAGCCGGCTTATGAGTCGGAACCGAAATATACAGAGGAGTCAGCTCATGAGTCAGAACCGGAAGTAGAAGAGACAGAGGAACCGGAAAAACCGGAGCCGAAGAAAGTTGAACCGGAGAAGAAAGCGCATGGATGGAGAGCGCTCTTCGGAATACGTAAAAAGCATGAAGAAGAATCAGCGCATGAAGAACCGGCAAAAGAAGAAAAGCCGGAAATCCAGTATCATGAGTTTGATTATTCGGGAGACGGTGAGTCAGAGAAACTTGCAGAAGAATTTATGCCGGAGGAACCGGAACAGGAGGAAACATATGCAGCAGCTGATGAGACCTCCGGTTATGAGAATAACGGATATCAGAGCCGGTATGCGCAGGAAAATGAAGAAGACTTATTCACATCTGATGAAGAGGATCTCAGTAAAGGTGAACTTAATCCTTACACAGGACATGAATATGAATCAAACAGCGTAAGAATGCATCCGAAGAGAATCGGCTATGTACAGGTATATGACAGAGGAAAACATCAGTGGACAGATATGACGGAGTGGGCATTCCTTGGATATCAGGAACGTAAAAAGGCACTTCTTGGAAAAGATTATGAGCCGCCGATCTATCTGGATTAGTGTTGAATGAACATAGAAAGAAAATGTTATGAATAAGGTGTTCAGCCGGATCTCCGGCTGGACACTTTTTATACAAGGGGATGCAAGAGAAGCTGCCGCCTACAGGAACTTCCGGTGGCAAATTTTGTAGATTAAAATATGAAGGAGGAGCAGAAAATGGAATGGACAAGGCTTTTATCAACAAAACGTCAAAGACAGAACAGATACAAGAGTCAAAAATATGGTGATGCAGACCTTAGAAGTGAATTCGAAAAAGATTATCACAGAATCATCGGCAGTGCGTCATTTAGGAGACTTCAGGATAAGACACAGGTATTTCCACTGGATAAAAGTGATTTTATCCGTACGAGACTGACCCATTCCATGGAAGTCTCTTCGCTGGCAAAATCTCTGGGTCAGAATATAGGAGAAAGCATATTGGTACACAAGAAAGATTCCAGTTTCACTGTACAGATGAAAGAGGATATCTGCAATATTCTTCAGTGTGCAGGACTGATTCATGATATCGGCAATCCACCGTTTGGTCATTATGGAGAAGCGGCGATCAGGGAATGGTTTGAAAGAAATCTTCCGCTTCTGACATATCATGGAACGTCACTTGAGGAGTTGATCGAACCTCAGATGAGGGAGGATTTTTATCATTTTGAAGGAAATGCACAGGCACTTAGGCTGGTCAGCAAATTACATTTTCTGGTAGATGAAAATGGAATGAATCTGACGTATGCGCTTTTGAATACAATTATAAAATATCCGGTAGCATCTACAAAGATCCATCCGGAATCAGGAGATATCAGAGAGAAGAAGATGGGCTATTATTATGCAGACCGGGAACTGTTCGAGGATATTGTATCAGAGACGGGTGCGGGAAATCACAGACATCCACTTACCTTTATACTTGAGGCAGCAGATGATATTGCATATAAGACCGCAGATATTGAAGATGCATTTGTAAAAAGATTTCTTACATATCATAGTCTCAGAGATGAACTCAGAAAACTACAGAACAGGGAGAAAAAGTATGCAGACCCAGAAGAGAAAGATCAGAACTGGTTCTGCCCGGCAGATAAACTGGTAGAATTATACGACCGTGCAAAGAAGAACGGGGTAGATGATCCCGGTGATTATGCAGTGAAGAACTGGATCGTAAAAGCACAGGGATTTTTGATTGGCTGCGCAACTTCCGGATTTACTTCTCATTATGAAGAGATTATGGAAGGCACGTATAAAAAAGATCTGTTTGCAGGTACTTTGGCTGAAGGATTGGTAAAACTGCTTGGAGAGATAGCGTGCAAATGTGTATTTAAAACAGAGACGATCTATCGTATGGAAGTGAAAGAAGCAGTGATGCTGGATAATCTGTTGGACAGGTTTGTCGGTGCAGCAATAAAATATGATGATCCAACGCAGAAACTGAACTCAATAGAAGAAAGACTGATTTCATTTATTTCCAATAATTATAAAAAAGCATATCGTTATCATGCAGAAGAAAAATCAGAGGTTTATCGTCTTTATCTGAGACTTCTGCTAGTTACGGATTATATCTGTGGTATGACAGACAGCTATGCGAAGAGGCTGTATCAGGAATTGAATGCGATTATGGCATAAAAGAAAATATTTCAGAATAGATTGTGATAAATAGCCGGAAACAGGAGAGGATATTTTGAGACGGTTTATTCGATATCTGTATGAATACGAACAAGAGAAAAAGATGCGGAATGTAGGCTTTGTAAAAGTAGAACAGGATGTGGATCAGTGCGTGATCCATGTGCACGGAAAAGGATTCCGGATGGAAGAAAATACGCAGGGACTTAGGGTGTATCTGTTCTGGAATACAGAAGATAAATGTATTGGAATCCCGCAGGGAGTGACAGAGGTTCCCGGCCCGGCGGTGAACTGGCAGCTATGCTATACACCGGAGGATGTCGGTAAGAAAGAAAATTATGATCTTGTCAACGGAATTATATTAAAGGACGTAAATGGACACTGGTATGCGGCAGTCTGGAATGACGATGTAGTAAACGTCTGCAGGATGGAAATGTGGAAGATGGAAGAAGATTCCGTGCAGGGTGAAGAAACTGAATGTAAGAAGGGATTAGCGCAGGACGAAGAACCGGAATGTAAGAAGGGATTAGCGCAGGACGAAGAACCGGAATGTAAGAAGGAAACCTTGCAGGATGAAGAATCAGAGAGTGGGAAACTTGAAGATGATTTGGAAAAAGAGGCCTGCCTGGGTGGGAAAGTCCGCAAGATCCAGCGTAAAGATATGGTGTGTCTTCCGAGGTGTGAATGGAGACATGCAAATAATAGTTTTTTGATCCACGGGTATTATAATTATCACCATCTGATATTGACAGTCCGTGATGACCGGTTAAAATTAGGAGTACCGGGAGTGTATCATCCGCAGGAAGAAAAAGCCGCAGAAAGCTTTGGATTTCCGGAATTCATTCCTGCAGAAGAGCTGGATCTTAAACTTACAGATGAAGAGAAGAATGACAGAGAGAAGTTCGGATACTGGTGCAGGGATATAAGAGGATCACATGACTGTGTAGAATCACAGAAGAGATAGAAAACAGGAAAATAGACGGAGAATGAATATGCAAAGCACAGATGAAAAATATATGAAAGAAGCGATCAAACAGGCAAAGAAAGCATATGCGATCGGTGAGGTGCCGATCGGATGTGTGATCGTATATCAGGATAAGATCATTGGGAGAGGATATAACCGCAGAACAATTGATAATAATACCCTGGCGCATGCAGAACTGATCGCGATCAAAAAAGCAAGCAAGAAGATGAATGACTGGAGACTGGAGGATTGTACGATGTATGTAACTCTGGAACCATGCCAGATGTGTTCCGGTGCGATCGTACAGTCCCGGATGACACGGGTAGTAGTCGGATGTATGAATCCGAAAGCCGGCTGTGCAGGCTCTATCTTAAATCTTCTGGATATGCCTGAATTTAATCATCAGGTAGAATTGACGACAGGAGTGATGGAAGAAGAATGCAGTCAGATGATGAAATCATTTTTTAAAGAATTGAGAGAAGCAAGGAAGAAGAAAAAGCAGCTGGAAAAAGAACAGACCGGGGAAATATAAAAGACAGGTGATCATATGAATGAAAAGACAGTAGGAATGCTTGCAAAGTTTACAGGTGTGTCTGTACATACAATAAAATATTATGAGAAGATTGGTCTTCTGAGTTCTACGAGAAGAGAACATTCGAATTACAGGTCTTACGATATAAGGGCATGCACGGATATTTACGAATGTATGAAGTATAAGAATCTTGGGTTCGCATTGAAAGAGGTCGGGAATCTGATAAAGGAAGCAGATTCAGAAGCGATAGATAATCTGTTGAAAAAAAGATTAGAGGAAATAGATGCTTCACTGTCAGAATTGCAGGAATTAAAAAAACGTGTGATGGATTATCTTGCAGAGACGGAAGAGATAGAAAAGAAACAGGGAAACTGGTATATAGAAGAAATGCCGGATTTCTGGATCAGATTTCAGACGAATAACCTGGAATATGGCAAAAATGCACAACTTGAATCGGACGGGATTAATTTCATGGATTATGCACCGGAAAGCAAATCGGTACTTAAGATAAGCAGAGAAAGTCTGAATGGAACGGAAAACCAGTTCTCCTGGGGACAGGCAGTACGGGCAGAGTATATAGAAGATATCGAAAAAAATGAAAATGTCTGGAGCAGGCAAAAAGGATATACCAGGATAAAAGGCGGAAGAGCATTTGTCCTGTATCTGAAAATTACCGGACCGTATGCATCGGAAGGAGTGCTGCAGAAGAAAATCCGAAAGATATACCGAAAGTTTCAACAAGATGCAAAGATACCGGGAGATGCTTACTGTGTAAGGATTAAGATCACACATGATGAAGAAGGAAATGATTGGAATTATTTGAAAATATATATATTACTGAAACCTGAGAGTTAATCTCAGGTTTTTGTACTTTAGTGAGGTAAAATGCCATTGAAGAGGTGAAATTAGAAAGAAAAGAATAGAAAAAATTAATAGAAAATGATTAAAAAGACTGAAAATTATAAAATGTATTAATAAGAGTACACTTGACCTGATACCTGTATCCAGTTATAAAATTAACAATATAGAAAAACGGGTCAGGAGGAAACGGATAATGACAAGTGAAGAAATCAAAAATATGAGTTTTGAAGATTTCCGGACACAGATTGAGGGGATGGAAGAGGTTCAGAAACTCACAGCAGACGGAACGGAGAGATATGGTATATATAAGCATGATGTATGCTATGTAAACAGAGACGGGATTGAGCGTACGCTCCAGATGATCGTACCAGAGACGAATGCCAAAGCACCAAAGATATATCCGGCAATTTTGTATGTTCAGGGATCGGCATGGAGAAAACAGGACAACTATAAACGGCTTGGAGCAATGGCAGATCTTGCAAGACGTGGATTTGTGACAGCGATTCTTCAATACAGAGAAAGCGATCTTGCTACATTTCCTGCTCCTGTAGAAGATGCAAAGACAGGTGTACGTTTCTTAAGAAAACATGCAGAGGAATATCGTATTGATCCGTCCCAGGTCTTTATAATGGGAGATTCAAGCGGCGGCAATACAGCGTTTATTGCGGGGGTTACGGCAGATCAGGAGCTGATGGACACAGATGTATATGGAGAATATTCCTGCAAGGTAAATGCAATCGTAGATTTCTACGGAGTTACATGCGTACAGATAAAAGAAGATTTCCCAACTACATTGAACCAGGGAGAACCGGACAGTCCGGAAGGAATGCTGATCGGTAAGAAGAATGTATATGAATATCCGGAACTTTCCAATGCAGTTACCTGTATGAATTATGTAAAAAAAGAGACAGAGATGCCACCGGTACTGATGATGCACGGACTTGCCGATGATCTGGTAGCACCGGAGCAGAGTATCCGCCTGTATAAGAAATTAAGAGAAGAAGACAAAGAAGTAGAATTTTATCTGGTAGAGAATGCAAAACATGGAGATCCGGCATTCTGGACAGAGAAGAATATGGATATTGTGGAAAAATTCCTGAAAGCACACATGAATTAAGGAGGTGCAGACTATGAATGCTACTGTAATGGCTATTATTCTGGTATTGATCGTTGTGGCAACGGTTGTCACGAAGAAAGTACCATTTAACTTTGTATTATTTATTGTACCGATCATTTGCTCGTTACTTTTGGGCTTTAGCTTACAGGAGACAAGTGACTTTGTACTGGAGCAGTTCAGTTCGATCATGAAATCTGCGGGATTCATGTTATTGTTTGCATTTCTGTATTTTCAGATGCTTACAGAAGCAGGAGTATTTGATACTATCGTATCAGCAGTGACGAACAAGCTTGGCGATAAGATGAATGTCATCGTAATTATGATCCTGACATCCGTAATTGCAGCATTTGCAATTCTGACAGGAAACTTTACACCGGCGTACCTGATCACATTCCCGATCCTGGTACCACTTTATAAGAAATATGATTTTGACCGTGAGGCAGCATTTATCATAGCACAGACTGCAATGTCTGCGATGTGCTTCATTCCGTGGGGGATTGGAATGGCATATACGTCATCTTCTGCAGGATTATCTGCCAATGAACTGTCAAAGGCATCGGTTCCATGGGCATTATGTTTTATCCCGGCCATCGTTCTGCAGTGGGTATACTTTGGGATCAAGCATAAGAAACGTGTGGGAACATTTGGCGTAGTTGTAGAAAATGTAGAAGAGGAGACAAAAGAAGTAGAAGAGAATCCATACAGACGGCCAAAGCTTTTCTGGATTAATTTTATCTTATTCATTGTATTCATGGTCGGTCTTGGTGTATTCAGTCTGCCTCCATATCTGGTATTTATGGTAGCAACGGTCGTAACGGCAATGATCAACTATCCAAAGAATTTTGGTGAGATATTTGGTAAAGTCGGACCGATGTATCTGAACATTATCGTAATGCTGCTTGCAATCTCTGTATATCAGGCAGTATTCAATAATACGGGAATGGTAGGAGCTATCTCAGACGGACTGATTAAGATCTGTCCGAAGTTCATGCTGGAATATATACATATCATCTTACTGCTGTTATGTGTGATTATCATTTACTTTATTCCATTCCAGATCTTTAATGCAATGTATCCGGTGTTCATCTCTATCGGGGCAGGATTTGGAATTCCGGCAGTGACGATCATTGCACCGTTCGTATGTAACCTGTCACTGGCAACGAGTTCAACACCGACAAACTCATCAACTTATCTTGGATGTGCATTGACAGAGACAGATGTACAGCACTTCTGTAAGAAGGCAGTTCCGGTACAGACAGTAACAAATGCAATTGTGATATTGCTGGCGTTAATATTTGGCATAGTATAAAAAACGGAGACAGAGGAATTTTGGAAATTCTTCTGTCTCTATTTTTATAGAAAACCGGCCATGGCAGGTTCTGTATATAAAAAATACCCACATGCGAAAAATCACAGTGGATAAGATGAATACTATATTATTATTTATGTGCATTGCGCTTCGAACGAGCCTTCACAGACGTTACCTTGGTAGTTAACTCAGCCCAGGCACCCTTACGGCACCCGAGAGGTTCCACTTAGTGCTGCTTCATTCCTGACCTGACACGGTTCATGGAGTCCCGTCGCGTAAGACCCAAACATCAACGTCACTTTCCAAGGGCAGCTCTGCAAAAACAAGCCCTCTGCGCAATATCACCCCTGCTATAGCGGATTGCAGGTGCAAGGTACCGCTAACACCCCGGCTGCACAGCTCAACATTTTAACGTGTTCCGGGCAAAAAGTCAATGGAAATGTTGTAAAAAAGGCGATACCAATTTATAATACCTAGATATATGAGAATTTATCTGATCGGGTGTATGCCTGAAGGGAAAAATTCTGATCTGGAGGAAAGAATAATGAAGATATTACTGGCAGCAGTCAATGCAAAATATATACATTCCAATCTGGCGGTCTACAGCCTGAAAGCCTATGCCGAGGATCCGGCGGTGGAGATCGGAGAATATACGATCAACCAGCAAAAGGACGATATCCTGATGGACATCTATAAGAGACAACCGGATATTCTCTGCCTTTCCTGCTATATCTGGAATTTGGACTATATAGAAGAAATTGTGCTGGAAATCGGAAAGCTGCGTCCGGATATGCCAATCTGGCTTGGCGGGCCGGAGGTTTCCTATGATGCAAAAGAAGTATTAAGACGGCTTCCATGTGTCAAAGGAGTGATGAAAGGCGAAGGAGAGAAAACTTTCAAAGAAATCTGCCGGATATACCGAAATGAATTCGAAAAAAGAGAAAATGTATGTGGATATCAGGATAAAAATGTGGATAATTCCTGGAAGAAATCGGAGAGTGTGGATAACCAGTTAAAGGGTGTGGACGGAATCACTTTCCGGGAAGAAAAAGAGAAAATTATCGACAATCCGTGGCGTCCGATCATGGATCTGAGCGAAGTCCCATTTGTCTACGATCATATGGAAGATTTTGAACACAAGATTATTTACTACGAGACAAGCAGAGGATGCCCGTTCTCCTGCAGCTATTGTCTGTCATCGGTGGACAAGCGTCTGCGTTTCAGGGATATAGAACTGGTGAAGAAGGAGCTGCAGTTTTTCCTTGACCACAAAGTACCGCAGGTGAAATTTGTTGACCGTACATTCAACTGCAAACACGATCACAGCATTGCTATCTGGAAATATATCATGGAGCATGATAATGGCATTACGAACTTCCACTTTGAGATTGCCGCGGATATTCTGAATGAAGAAGAACTGGAACTTCTGGAACAGATGCGCCCGGGACTGGTACAGCTTGAGATCGGTGTACAGTCAACAAATCCGAAGACGATCAAAGAGATCCACAGAGTTATGGACTTTGAAAAAGTATCTAAAATCGTGAGAAGAATTCAGAATAAGGGAAATGTGCACGAACATCTGGATCTGATCGCCGGCCTTCCGTACGAAGATGTGGAAAGCTTCGCACATTCCTTTGATGATGTCTATGCATTAAAACCGGAGCAGCTCCAGCTGGGATTCCTGAAAGTGCTTAAGGGATCCTTTATGCAGGAGCATCAGGAAGAGTACGGCATTGTCCATAAAGCGCACCCACCGTATGAAGTACTGTATACAAAATGGATTTCCTATGAAGATGTGCTGCGCCTGAAAGGGATTGAGGAGATGGTGGAGGTCTACTATAACAGCCGTCAGTTTACGAATACGATGGAAGAACTGGAAAAGGAATACGATTCTGCATTCACCATGTATGACCGGCTTGCATCTTATTACGAAGACAATGGTTATAACGCCGTTCAACACAAGCGGAGTGCCAGATATGAGATACTGCTGAATTATATACGGCTTCATCATAAAGAAAAAGAAGATCTGTTCCGGGAAGTGCTCACATATGATTATTATCTTCGTGAAAATGCGAAGAGCCGTCCGGAATTCGCCGGGGATTATCTGGTGGAAAAGAATGTGGCGAGAGCATTTTATGAAAAAGAAGAAGAGACACATATGTACCTTCCGGATTATGGAAAATACGACAGAAATCAGATGCGTAAAATGACGCATTTAGAATATTTTAAATTGGCAGATACCTATATCCTGTTCGATTATCAGAACAGAAACCCGCTGAATCAGGAAGCCAGGGTCTGTAAAGTGGAATTGATAAAGTGAGAATAAAATAAGTATTAATATAAAAGGAAATAGAATTATGAAAAAAAGAACGGGAGAGATCCTGGAACTTCTGGATGAAAAATACGGAACAGAATTTATCTGTTATCTGAATTATGAAACTCCGTGGCAGCTTCTGATCGCTACGATGTTAAGTGCGCAGTGTACCGATGCAAGAGTCAATATTGTAACAAAAGATCTGTTCCGGAAGTACCCGTCTGTCGAAGCATTTGCGGACGCAGACCTGAAAGAATTAGAACAGGATATCAAACCAACGGGATTCTATCATAATAAAGCGAAGAATATCATAGCCTGTATGAAAGACATCCGGGATAAATATAACGGAGAAGTCCCATCAGAACTTGAAGACCTTTTAAGTCTGGCGGGAGTAGGCAGAAAGACAGCCAATGTGATCCGCGGAAATATCTATCACGTGCCGAGTGTGGTCGTGGATACACATGTAAAGCGCATATCCAATCGGCTCGGACTTACGAAGAATCAGGATCCGGACAAGATCGAACAGGATTTGATGAAGGAACTGCCGGAGGATCACTGGATTCTCTGGAATATTCATATCATTACATTCGGACGTACGATCTGCAGTGCAAGGAGTCCGAAATGTGAGGATTGTTTCTTGCAAAAATATTGTAAAGAGTATAAAATGTAGAGAAATACGTTACTGTTTACGTAAAAACTGATAATCGGTAACGGGAATAGAATTAAAGAAGGTAGAAGAATGAATTTTAACAATAAAAGAACAAGAAGAATTGTATCAATTGTTGTACTTATTGTTATCATTGCCATGGTGGCAACGATGATCATTCCGTATCTTGTATAAGCATCTTATATAAAGAAAAGTGTGCTGCCATCATGCAGACATAGTAAGAATGTACGGAATGCTGGGAATGAAGAGAATAAAAGATAAAAGGGGAACGTAACAAGCATGAAGTTAGAGACACAGACAGAACAGCTTATAAGTGAAACAGTTACCGTCTACGGATTATCACCGCAGATCGGTGTACACGCACTTGCACAGACTGCAAATGCACTGGCAGCGCAGGGTACAGTGTTTTCTGTCTGCCCGGATATAACAGAAGACGAGGAAACAGACACAGATATAAAGAACGAGGATATGCAGGATACGCACGAAACATCTGCAAGCGTCAGTGTACAGATTGCCTATCCGGAATATGTGTTCAAATCCAGAATCCACAAGATCGAAAAACTTCTGAAAAAAGCATGTAAAAAATATAACATAAACCTTGTTGCGGTACAGGCATCCGCCAATCCGGCGGTTCAGGTGATCGCAGTGACTGTTACGGGAATTGCAAAGGCACCGAAGGAAGAAGCCTGGAACCGGGAAACCGCACGAGCCTGCAAGGACATCGTGTTCGTGGGTCATGCGGGAATGGATGGCATGCTCAGGATCACAGAAGAAAAAGAACAGGAACTTAAGACTCGTTTTGCGCCGGTTTTCATGAAGCAGATAAAGTCATACGGACAGCAGATATTTGCTCCAAAAGAAATCGAAGCCGCAAAAGCCGGGGGCGCATTTGTCGTACGTCAGGTCGCAGATGGCGGAATCTTGGCAGCACTGTGGAATCTTGCACTGGAACTTAATCAGGGACTGGATCTTGATATGAAGAAAATCAGTATTTTACAGGAAACGATCGAGGTATGTGAACATTTCCGGCTGAATCCATATCAGATGATATCTACAGGAAGTTTTCTGGCTGTGACTGACAATGGGGAAGTACTGGCAGATGCGCTGAACAATCAGGGGATTACAGCAGCAGTAATCGGACATACAACAGACAACAACGATAAGATCTTAAGAAATGGAGAAGAGATGCGTTATATCGACCGTCCGGCTCCGGATGAGATCTTGAAGCTATATAGCGGAGGTATGAATGATGGAAGAATTAAGAAAGCAGATACTCCTGTATCTGGAGAAGCATAGCAGGGTGGACCTCGGAGAACTGGCAGTTCTTCTTGGGACCGACGAAGTAACCGTAGCAAATGAGATTTCTGCCATGGAAAGAGCAAAGATCATCTGTGGCTATCATACACTGATCGACTGGGATAAGACGGGAACAGAGTATGTGAATGCCCTGATCGAAGTAAAAGTAACACCACAGCGTGACACGGGATTTGATAAGACAGCAGAACGGATCTGTAATTATCCGGAAGTATCAGCCGTATATCTGATCTCCGGTGATTTTGATATGATGGTTCTGATCGAAGGCAAGACTTTGCAGGAAGTGTCAAGGTTTGTATCAAGTAAATTATCACCGATCGAAGATGTCACAGGAACCAGTACACAGTTCGTACTGAAGAAATATAAGGATCACGGAACAATCATGTTCGGACAGAAAAAAACAGAAAGGATGCTTGTAACACCATGATGAGAAATCCATTATCTAAGAAAATCACAGGCATCGAACCATCTGGAATCCGTAAATTCTTTGATCTGGTAAGTGAGATGCCTGACGCAATATCCCTTGGTGTAGGAGAACCTGATTTTGACACACCATGGAGAATCAGAGAGGAAGGTATCTACACCCTGGAACAGGGCAAGACTTTCTATACATCGAATGCAGGTCTTAAAGATCTGAAGATCGAGATCAGCAAATATCTGGAACGTAAGATACATGTAGAATATGACCCGGATCATGAGATCATGGTGACGGTCGGAGGAAGTGAAGGAATCGATGTGGCACTGCGCGCAATGCTGGATTTGGGAGATGAAGTCCTGATTCCGCAGCCGAGCTATGTATCGTATGTACCGTGTACCATTCTGGCAGACGGTAATCCGGTTGTTATTCCGCTTCAGGAAAAGAACGAATTCAAACTGACGGCAGAAGAACTGGAGGCAGCAATCACGCCAAAGACAAAAATGTTAGTCATGCCATTCCCGAACAACCCGACAGGATCGATCATGACAAAAGAAGATCTGGAGCCAATTGCGGAAGTTGTGAAGAGACATGACCTGTATGTGCTTTCGGATGAGATTTACTCCGAACTTACATACAAGACAGAGCATGTGTCTATTGCATCTCTTCCGGGAATGCAGGAAAGAACACTGGTAATCAACGGATTTTCCAAAGGATTTGCCATGACGGGATGGAGACTTGGTTATATCTGCGGACCGTCTGTGATCATAGAACAGATGTTGAAGATCCATCAGTTTGCAATCATGTGTGCGCCGACCAACAGCCAGTACGCAGCCATCGAAGGCTTGCGTCACTGCGAAGATGAAGTGCAGCAGATGAGAAATGCATACAACCAGAGAAGAAGATATCTGGTAAATGAATTTGCGAAGATGAAGCTGGAATGCTTCGAGCCATTTGGTGCATTCTATATCTTCCCAAGTATCAAAGAATTCGGTATGACTTCCGAAGAATTTGCAATGCGTTTCCTGGAAGAGGAGAAGGTTGCGGTCGTACCGGGAAGTGCGTTTGGTGAGAGTGGGGAAGGGTTCCTGCGTGTATCGTATGCGTACTCACTGGAAGATCTGAAAGAAGCGATCGGAAGACTCAGTCGGTTTGTTGAGAGACTGAGAAGCCAGAAGTAAGGTTGACGGAAGCTGATTTGAAGAGAATTTAAAAGAAATAATAGAAATAGAAAAGCCGTCAGGGAATGTTAATGTATGAATTAGAATTATATTCCCTGACGGCTTTTGTTATTGCTATGCAGCTTCTGCAGATATCAGAAAATACAGGATGAATTGTATAATCCGGAATTTACTCTTACATTTTTGGAAAAAATCTTGACTTGGAGCGAACTCCAAGTGCTATAGTAATGAACGGAAAGGTGGTGCCTGGATTGACGATAAAAGAAGTAAGTGAAACATATGACATTTCCGCTGATACCCTGCGTTATTATGAACGCATCGGCATGATACCGGAAGTAACACGTACGGCAGGCGGAATCAGAGACTATCAGGAATCAGACCTTGGATGGGTGGAGCTTGTGATCTGTATGAGAAAAGCAGGACTTCCCGTGGAGGCACTGATCGAGTATGTAAAATTATATCAGGAAGGCGACGAGACATTTGAAGCAAGACTTCAGCTTCTTTCGGAAGAAAGAGAGAAGTTAGAAGAGCAGAAAGCGCAGATAGAGTCAGCGATCAACCGGCTGAATTACAAAATTTCCAAATACGAAGAAGCAGTAAAGACAGGAGTATTAAACTGGGAGGAGAATAGTTCATGTATATAGAAAAGATTAACGGACCAGAAGACGTAAAGAAATTAACCGTAGACGAGATGACCGTAATGGCAGGTGAGATGAGAGAAGCACTGTTAAAGAGAGCCAGTATCCACGGCGGACACTTCGGACCAAACTTTGGTATGGTAGAGGCAACGATCGCACTGCATTATGTATTCGAGTCACCAAAAGACAAGATTGTATATGATGTATCACACCAGACCTATCCGCACAAGATGCTGACAGGAAGAAAGGATGCATATCTCTATGAAGAACATTACGATGATGTGTCCGGCTACAGCAATCCAAATGAAAGTGTACACGATCATTTCACTGTAGGTCATACATCTACATCTGTCAGCCTTGCGTGTGGACTTGCAAAAGCAAGAGACCTGAAAGGGGAAGAAGGAAATGTGATCGCAGTGATCGGTGACGGTTCCTTAAGCGGCGGTGAAGCACTGGAAGGACTGGACTATGCAGTAGAATTAGACGGAAATCTGATCATCATTGTAAATGACAATGATATGTCCATCGCAGAAAACCACGGCGGATTATATGGCAACTTAAAATTACTCCGTGAGACAAACGGACAGGCAGAATGCAACCTGTTCAAGGCTATGGGACTGGATTACATTTACGTGGATCACGGAAATGCTGTCGGAGACCTGATCGAAGCATTCCAGAGTGTCAAAGACAGCAGGAAACCAGTTGTTGTCCATATCAATACCTTAAAAGGAAAAGGATATGCACCGGCAGAGCAGAACAAAGAAGTATGGCATTATAACGGACCATTTCATATCGAGACAGGTGAACCGTTATACGAGATGACAGAAGAAGACTATTCGGATATTTCCCTGAATTATCTTTTGGATAAGATGAAAAAAGATCCGGCAGTGGTAGCGATCACATCCGGAACACCGACTGTTATGGGATTCACAGAAGATAAGAGAAAAGAAGCAGGAAAACAGTTCGTAGATGTCGGTATCGCAGAAGAGACAGCCGTAGCACTGGCTTCCGGAATTGCCGCAAATGGCGGAAAACCGGTTTATGGAGTATACAGTACATTTGTACAGAGAACTTATGACCAGATCGCACAGGATCTCTGCATTAATAACAGCCCGGCAACTATTGTAACATTCTGTGGTTCGGTATACGGAATGAATGACGTGACACATCTCGGACTATATGACATTCCGATGATGGCAAATATTCCGAATCTGGTATACCTTGCTCCGACAACGAAGGAAGAATACCTGGCAATGCTTGACTGGAGTATCGAGCAGAATGAGTATCCGGTAGGAATCAGACTTCCGGGCGGCAGTGTGATCTCTGACGGAAAAGAGATTACAAAAGACTTCGGTGATCTGAATAAATACGAAGTAACTCAGAAAGGTTCTAAGGTTGCAGTGATTGGACTTGGAACATTCTACGGACTTGGTAAAGAAGTTGCTGAAGAGCTTAAGAAAGTAACCGGAACAGATGCAACTGTGATCAATCCATATTATATTACAGGTATTGATGCAGAACTTCTGGAAGAGCTTAAGAAAGATCATGATGTTGTGATCACTCTGGAAGATGGTATTCTGGATGGCGGATTCGGCGAGAAGATCGCAAGATTCTACGGAGATTCGGACATGAAGGTTCTGAACTTCGGACTGAAGAAAGAGTTCCTCGATCGTTATGATGTGGCAGAAGTTCTGAAAGAGAATCATCTGACGAAAGAGCAAATTACGGAAGGTATAATGAAGTTTATTTAAAAATTGAATAAATAAAACGTATATGATATACTACTACAAACAACCGCAATATGGGTGGAAGGCCTCCTAAGATACATAGATAGGAAGTGGTGTAAATGAACAATAAAAATTTTGACTTTTATATATTTGATATGTTAGTAGGAAATAGAAAACCCACCCTCTAAAAAGTCTTGGCAGGACTGGGTGGATTTCTATTACTCAATATGGCCAACCACTTTGAGCGGTTGTTTTTTGTATAATTATAATATCATAGAAATATATCTTTAGCAAGTAATATAAAAATAAAAAGGGAATTTTTAATTGTAATTTGTTGGTATGCCAACAGCTAAAATCATGTAAAATAAGATAGAATCATACGATCAATAATTTTAAAAATACATACGAAAAGAAAGAGAGGACACACATGGATCACATATATGACGTAATCATCTTTGGCGCCGGTCCGGCGGGATTAAGCGCAGGCTTATACGCAGGCAGAAGCAGATTGGACACCCTGATCATCGAAAAAGGACAGGCCGGCGGCCAGATTATCAACACAGACGAAATAGAAAACTATCCGGGACAGATCGTAGAAGGAGAGACAGGCGTTTCTCTTGTACGCAGAATGTACGAACAGACAGAGCAGTTCGGAGCAGAACATGTCCGTGATACAATTACAGATGTAGAACTGAACGGAGAGATCAAAGTCCTGACAGGCGAAAAAGATACGTATCAGGCAAAAAATATCATCATCGCAACCGGTGCATACGCAAGACCGATCGGATGCAAAGGTGAGCAGGAGTACAAGGGACGCGGAATCTCTTACTGTGCGACCTGTGATGCGAACTTCTTTACCGACCTGGAAGTCTATGTAGCGGGCGGCGGGGATGCAGCGGTGGAAGAAGCGCTGTACCTTACAAAATTCGCCAGAAAAGTTACGATCATTCACAGAAGGGACGAGCTGCGTGCGGCGAAGTCTATTCAGGAAAAAGCATTTGCCAATCCGAAGATTGCATTCCTGTGGGATTCGGTAGTGGAAGAAGTGAGCGGCGACGGACTGCTCCAGACGATGACCGTGAAGAATATAAAGACCGGGGAGTTTACGAAGATAGAAGCTGATCCGAAAGACGGACTGTTCGGACTGTTTGGATTCATCGGTATGATCCCGAATACCGGCGTGTTTGCAGATAAAGTAGAGACGGATGACAAGGGATACATTAAGACGGATGAGGATATGCATACCAACGTACCGGGCGTGTATGCGGCCGGAGATGTAAGAGTCAAGAGCCTGCGCCAGGTAGTGACTGCGGTAGCAGATGGTGCGATCGCGGCAGTGCAGGTGGAGAGAAGTATGTCAGATTATTAGAAGAATAAGGAAAACAATATTAGAAATATAGATTGTTATGCGTTCGGAAGAAGGAGGTGATCCTATGACTGTAGAAGAGATGAAAAAGAAGAAAACAGAATTAGGTTTCAGCTGCGAACAGATATCAGATCGTTCCGGTGTACCATTGGGAACGGTACAGAAGATATTCAGCGGAATAACCAAAAGACCAAGATATGACACAATTTGTCAGTTGGGAAAAGCATTTCCGATTGAACATATTATATTTACAGATAATCATGGACGAGACTACAAAGCGTCTGGAAACATAGGATCACCAGAAGATATGAAAGGATCTGTTTCTAATCCATATCCTGGTATGATGAAAGAAAGCGTATCGGCTTATCGCATCTATGGAGATGGCACAGATCATGAAGGTGATATCTGGAAAAGTTTTCGTGGTAAAAAGCAAGGCGAATACACACTAAAAGAGTATGAAGCGATTCCGGACGAATATAGAGTAGAATTGATTGACGGAGTCATCTACGATTTGAACATGCCAACCACGATCCATCAGCAGCTTGCATTTGAGATCAGTATCAAATTAAGAGAGTACATTAGGCAGAACAAAGGATTATGTATGGTACTGCCGTCACCGGTCAGCGTACAGCTGGATGAAGATGACAGGACGATGATACAGCCGGATGTCGTGATATGCTGTGATAGAGAGAAGATACTTCAAAGCCATGTCTACGGAGCACCAGATATGGTAATCGAGATATTATCACCATCTACAAGAAAAAAAGATATGGGCTTAAAACTAAAAAAATATATCACTGCAAGAGTCAGAGAATACTGGATGGTTGACCCGGATAAGAAAAAAGTTGTAGTATATGACTTGGAACATAATGAGTTACCGGCCATTTATGGCTTTGAAGACCAGGTACCGGTGAATATATTTGCTGGAAAATGTCAGATTGACTTTTCGGAAATATGCAGCTATATAGAATTTTTATTTGAAAAAGAATAGAAAAACGGAGGAAGATAACATGTTAAACATCGTATTACACGAACCAGAAATCCCGGCAAACACAGGCAATATCGGAAGAACCTGCGTAGCCACCAACACCAGATTACACCTGATCGAGCCACTCGGCTTCCGCTTGAATGAAAAGAACTTAAAGCGTGCCGGCATGGACTACTGGGAGCATCTGGATGTCAGAACCTATATTGATTACAATGATTTCCTGGAAAAGAACCCGGGAGCCAAGATCTACATGGCAACGACAAAAGCACCGAAGGTATATACAGAAGTGAACTATGAACCGGACTGCTACATCATGTTCGGAAAAGAAAGTGCCGGAATCCCGGAAGAGATTCTGGTAGAGCATAAAGAAGACTGCGTGCGTATCCCGATGATAGGCGACATCCGTTCGCTGAACCTCGGCAACTCGGTTGCGATCGTGCTTTACGAAGCACTCAGACAGAACGGATTTGCAGGTATGAATCTGGAGGGGCATCTTCACGAATTACACTGGTAAGAAAAGGAATCCAATCTGTATAAATTCCATATTATTTAGACAAAATAAGGATATTGTCCGTTTTCGTTGAGAAAATGAGATGATATCCTTATTTTCATACCAGGTATATGAAAAAATACAGGAGGCGCTGGCAGGCGTTTCTACTTATTAATAAGTGCACAAATATAAAACGACAAAATGATAAAAATGTATCAAAGTGACATACAATTTACAACAAATGTAATAAATGTATGGTAAAATTGCAGAAATAAGATTATAATTTAAACTAGATTTTGTATTTTTTGAAGGAGAGGTGGTAGATGAATGGTAGAAGAAACCATTAAGACCATCAAGGAAACGGAGAATGAAGCGGATGAGATCATAAGAAAAGCAGATGCAACGTGTACCGAGATCCTTGAAAAAGCTGCCAGAGAGGCAAAAGAGATAAAAGAGCAGGCTGTAGCAAATGCAAAGAAACAGGCAGAAGCAGATCTTTTGCAGGCGAAAGAAGAAGGAGAAGTCTTAAAGAAACAGGCTTCCGAGAAGACGGAACAGGAGACAGAAGCATTAAAAGCACTGGCTCAGGGAAAAGAAGAGGAGGCGGTATCCGCAGTCATCAAAGCATTGCTCTGATGATATGGGAAGAGTAAGAACGTGAAAAAATAAAAAAGGAGGGATGCAGTTATGGCAGTATTGCAGATGCAGCGAATCAGTATCTGCGCATTGAAACATGACCGGAAAGCGATTCTGGAAAAACTGCAGTCCATGGGCATGATAGAGATGCATCAGGTCGCGCAGGACGAAGCCGGATTCGAGAAGATGGATACGCAGAGTGCGAAATCAAGCTTCGAGAAACGGGTGCAGATCACGGAAAACGCACTGGATGTATTGAATCAGTATACACCGGAGAAAAAATCCATGTTCGCCAGTCTGGAAGGAAATGAGCTGATCGATAAAAAGACGATGGAAGCTGCCGCAGCGAAGCAGGAAGCAGTCATGGAAGTGGCGGGACTTCTGATCGCTGATCATAAGAAAATTGCGGAAGCACAGGCTGAGATCGTGAAGCGGAATACCCAGATAGAAGCACTTACACCATGGATGAGTCTGGAAGTTGCGATGAATTATCCGGGCACGAAAAAGACGGCAATGCTTCTTGGAACCATGGCGGCGGAGACGACACTGGAAATGATCTACGGAAAGCTTGCCGAAGATCATCCGGAGATCGAAGCCGTAGATATATCGGTTATAAGTCAGGATAAAGATGCCGTGTACTTAAGCGTGTTCTGTATGAAGGACCAGGCAGCAGATGTGGAGAATACACTCCGCACTGCAGGATTCTCAAGACCGGTTGTATCGACAGAGCAGATTCCGGCAAAGCAGAAAGAAGAACTGGAAGAACAGATCAGAAAGATCGAACAGACAATTGCAGATATCCGGGGAGAGATCATATCTTACGCAGAAGACCGGGAGGAACTGAAGATCATCGGTGACTATTACCGGATGCGTGCAGAAAAGTACGAAGTACTGGGAACACTTCCGCAGTCCAGACGTACATTTATTATCAGTGGTTACGCAGCAAAAGAAGCGATACCGGCGATCCAGAAAGGAATCGGGGATGCGTATGACTGTGTGATCGATGTAGAAGAGTTAAAAGAAGACGAAGAACCACCGGTAATCCTTAAGAATAACGGATTTTCGGAAAGTGTGGAAGGAGTCCTGGAGTCTTACGGACTTCCGCATAAAGGAGAGATCGATCCGACCGCGATCATGTCATTCTTCTATGTATTTTTCTTTGGAATGATGTTATCAGATGCAGCGTATGGTGCGATCATCGCAATCGTGTGTCTGATCGTCCTTAAGAAATTCCCGCGCATGAGTGCCGGTATGAGGAAATCTATGAAAATGTTCATGTACTGTGGAATTTCTACCATGGTATGGGGAATCTTATTCGGTGGATATTTCGGAGATGTCGTAGACGTCGTATCGAGCACATTCTTTGGAAAAGAACTGACGATCAAGCCGCTGTGGTTTGCACCGTTAAATGATCCGATGCGACTTCTGATCTATTCGATGGCATTCGGACTGGTCCATCTGTTCGTGGGTCTTGGAATCAAGGGATATATGTTGTTAAAAGACGGAAAGGTACTGGATTTCTTCTGCGATATCGTATTGTGGTACATTTTCCTGATCGGACTGATCCTGATGTTACTTCCGTCAGAGATATTTGCTTCAATCGCACAGACCAAGATCGTGTTCCCGGCAGCGCTTGTTACATTGTCAAAAGCACTGGCAATCATCGGGGCACTCGGACTGTTATTGATGTCCGGAAGATCGAGCAAGAATCCGGCACTCCGGCTGGCACTTGGAGCATATGATATCTATAATATCACCGGATGGTTAAGTGATGTATTATCATACTCCAGACTTCTGGCACTGGGACTTGCAACAGGTGTTATCGCATCCGTTGTCAACCAGATGGGAAGCATGCTTGGTAAGAGTGTATTTGGAGTCATCTTATTTATCGTAGTATTTATCGTCGGACATGCAATGAACCTGGCAATCAACCTGCTTGGTGCATATGTCCACACCAACCGACTTCAATTTGTGGAATTCTTCGGAAAATTCTACGAAGGCGGTGGAAAACCTTTCGAACCGTTTCATGCGGAGACAAAATATGTAGATATTAAGGAGGAAAAATAGATATGAGTATTTGGAATGATATGGGAATGGTATATGCACTTCTTGGTGCGGCAGTGGCAGTATTCCTGGCAGGTGCAGGATCTGCGATCGGAGTTGGTATTGCAGGACAGGCAGCGTCCGGAGTTGTAACAGAAGACCCAAGCAAATTCGCAAAAGTACTGATCATGCAGCTGCTTCCTGGTACACAGGGAATCTACGGACTGCTGGTTGGTTTCATTACATTATCCAAGATCGGACTTCTTGGCGGTGGTGCAGCAGATCTGGATCCTAAGACAGGACTTCTGATCCTGGCAGCTTGTCTTCCAATCGGAATCGTTGGTCTGATCTCAGGAAAAGCACAGGGACAGACAGCAGCGGCAGCAATCGGAATTGTAGCAAAGAAACCGGATCAGTTCGGTAAAGCAATGTTGTTCCCTGCAATGGTTGAGACATATGCCATCCTTGCACTTCTGATTTCTATCCTTTCCGTAACAGCAATTCAGGTATAGAAGGAGTGTGAAGGACAATGGCTGGATTAGATAAGATCAAAAGTCAGATCCTTGACGAGGCAAAAGTGACAGCGGATGCGAAGATTGAAGATGCGAAAGCACAGGCAGAACAGATGAAGCTTAAGGCACAGGAAGAGGGAGCCAGACAGGCAGATACTATCCTGAAAAAGTCGGAAGCAGATACTGCATCGCAGAAAGAGCGTGTGAAATCAGCCATCGATCTTCAGAGAAGAACGAGACTTCTGGAAGCAAAGCAGGAGATGATCGCAGAGATCATCGAGAAGGCGTATGAAAAGGTTATAAACCTTGCGCCGGATGATTATTATCAGATGCTTCTGTCGATTCTGGAAGCATATATACTTCCGCAGGAGGGAGAGATCTATTTCTCCGTAAAAGATCTGGAAAATATGCCGGTAGGATTTGGCAAAGAAATTGAAGAAATAGCTCTGGCAAAGGGAGGAAAACTTACTGTAGCCGGAGCAGGCAGAGATAATATTGACAATGGATTCATTCTTGCGTACGGTGGAATTGAAGAGAACTGTACGATCAGGGCAATGTTCGATGCGAAGCGGGATGAGCTTTCAGATATCGTTCACCGGCTGCTCTTTGTATGATGCGGAAAGCATCAGAAGAACCAGTAGGAATGTTCAGATATCAGGAATGTTCGGAAATGGAGGAACAACATGAGTGAACAATATACCTATGCGGTCGCAAGAATCCGTGCCCTGGAAGTATCCCTGTTCTCTGACAGTACCATTGACCAGCTGATCGCGTGCCAGAGTTATGAACAGGCATTGCAGTTCCTGGAGGAGAAAGGCTGGGGAGATACTGAAAGCAGCGGGAATGCAGAAGAAATCCTGACGAGAGAAGAAGAAAAGACATGGGAAGTAGTAAAAGAACTGTCGATCGGAATGGAACATTTCGATGTGCTTTCTTATCCGAAGCTTTTTCATAATTTAAAGGCAGCGGTCAAGGAAGTATGCACCGGAGATAAGAACCGGCATATCTATTATGAAGATGTTCGGATTCCTGGAGAAGAGATGCGTAAGATCGTAGAAGACAGAGACTTTGGAAAGCTTCCGGACAGTATGCGGATCGTAGGAGAAGAAGCATACGAGACACTTCTTCATACAGGAGACGGGCAGCTCTGTGATGTGATCATAGACCGGGCGGCACTGGGTGCTATTTATCAGGCGGGAAAAGAGTCACCGGATAAGATCATACAGGATTATGCAGAATCCACAGTGGCAGTGGCGGACATCAAGATCGCTGTCCGGTCACAGAAGACCGCAAAATCAACAGACTTTATGAAACGGGCAATGGCGGAATGTGATTCCTTAAGTGTCAGCCAACTCTCGAAAGCGGCACTTAGCGGCATGGATGCCATCTGTGAATACTTAAGAGGAACGGCTTATGCAGAAGGTGCGGATGCACTGGCAGAGTCGCCGTCGGCATTTGAAAGATGGTGTGACAACCGGATCATTCAGACGATAAGCCCGGAGAAATATCATGCATTTACGATAGGACCGGTAATTGCCTACGTAATTGCAAGGCAGAATGAGATTAAAACGGTACGAATCATTTTATCCGGAAAGCAGAATGAACTGCCGGATGATTCAATCCGGGAAAGGGTAAGGGAAATGTATGTATAAGATCGCAGTAGTGGGTGATTATGACAGCATCTTCGGATTCGCAGCACTGGGCCTTGATACATTTGCCGTCCAGACCCGTGAGGAAGCCGCAGAGAAATTACATCAGCTGGCACAGGGTGGATATGGAATTATCTATATCACAGAGAAACTTGCCGCTGAGTTAACGCATGAGATAGAAAAATATCAGGAACAGGTCACACCGGCGATCATTCAGATTCCGGGTATCGCCGGAAATACAGGCGCCGGAGTTGCAGGTGTGAAGAAATCGGTAGAGCAGGCTGTCGGTTCCGATATTATATTTGGCAGCTAAAGGAGGTTGATTCGTCCGTATGAGTACAGGAACGATTAAAAAAGTAGCAGGACCGCTGGTCATTGCAGAAGGTATGCGTGACGCCAACATGTTTGACGTGGTACGTGTAAGCAGCCAGCGTTTGATCGGAGAGATCATAGAGATTCACGGAGATGAGGCATCCATCCAGGTATACGAAGAGACATCGGGACTTGGACCTGGAGAGCCGGTAGAGTCTATGGGAGTACCAATGTCAGTAGAACTTGGTCCCGGACTGATCACAAGTATATACGATGGAATCCAGAGACCACTGGATGACATTATGAAGATTTCCGGAAATAACTTAAAACGAGGCGTGGAAGTCGCATCGTTAAAGCGTGATAAGAAATGGGAATTTGTACCGGTCGCAAAAGCCGGCGATGAGGTCGAAGCAGGTGACGTACTCGGAACTGTGCAGGAGACCATCGTTGTACAGCAGAAGATCATGGTTCCTTATGGAGTAAAAGGAACGGTAAAAGAGATCAAAGCCGGAACATTTACCGTAGAAGAAGTGGTAGCAGTGATCGCTACCGAAAAAGGTGACAAAGAACTGACGATGATGCAGAGATGGCCGGTACGAAAGGGCCGTCCGTATCAGAAGAAGCTGCCGCCGGTAAAACCACTGGTAACCGGTCAGCGTGTTATCGATACATTCTTCCCGATCGCTAAAGGTGGTGTGGCAGCCGTTCCGGGACCTTTCGGAAGCGGCAAGACAGTTATCCAACACCAGTTGGCTAAGTGGGCAGAGGCTGATATCGTGGTCTATATCGGATGCGGAGAACGTGGCAATGAGATGACCGACGTTCTGAATGAATTCCCGGAACTGAAAGACCCGAAGACCGGGCAGTCACTGATGGAAAGAACCGTACTGATCGCAAATACATCAGACATGCCGGTTGCAGCCCGTGAGGCTTCTATTTATACCGGAATCACGATCGCAGAATATTTCCGTGATATGGGATATTCCGTAGCGTTAATGGCAGATTCTACATCCCGTTGGGCAGAGGCACTTCGTGAGATGTCCGGACGTCTGGAAGAGATGCCTGGTGAAGAAGGTTACCCGGCATACTTAGGTTCCCGTCTGGCACAGTTCTATGAAAGAGCCGGACATGTGGTATCCCTTGGTAAAGAAGGAAGAGAAGGTGCACTTTCCGTTATCGGAGCCGTATCTCCTCCGGGTGGTGATATCTCCGAACCGGTATCACAGGCAACCCTTCGTATTGTAAAGGTATTCTGGGGACTGGATTCCGCACTTGCGTATAAGAGACATTTCCCAGCCATCAACTGGCTGACCAGTTATTCGCTGTATGTTGACAATATGGCAAACTGGTTCAACGAGGAAGTGGCAGCGGACTGGATGGAAGACCGTCAGAAGATGATGACAATCCTTCAGGAAGAAGCCGAGTTAAATGAGATCGTACAGATGGTAGGTATGGATGCCCTGTCACCGACTGACCGTCTGAAGATGGAAGCGGCAAGATCCATCCGTGAGGACTTCTTACATCAGAACTCCTTCCATGAGATCGACACTTACACGCCGCTTCGTAAGCAGTATCTGATGATGAAACTGGTACTGGCATTTTATGAGAAATCTGTCGACGCACTGAACAAGGGTGCGGACATGAATGCACTGATCGCCATGCCGGTAAGAGAAAAGATCGGCCGTTATAAATATACAACAGACGCCGATATCGAAAGTGAATATAAGAATGTAGAAGAAGAACTGGACAAGGAAGTTGCGGCTGCATTCGGGAAGGAGGACTTCTAAATTATGCCAAAAGAATATAGAACCATACAGGAAGTTGCCGGACCTCTGATGCTGGTACGCGGCGTTGAAAATGTAGCTTATGATGAATTAGGTGAGATCGAACTTGCAAGCGGTGAGAAGCGCCGCTGTAAGGTTCTGGAGATCAATGGAAATGATGCACTGGTGCAGTTATTTGAAAGTGCCACAGGTATCAACTTAAGTAACAGTAAAGTACGGTTCCTCGGACGAAGCATGGAGCTTGGTGTATCGGAAGATATGCTTGGACGTGTCTTCGACGGACTGGGCCGCCCGATCGACGGAGGACCGGAGATCCTGCCGGATGAAAGACGTGACATCAACGGACTTCCTATGAATCCGGCAGCCAGAAGCTATCCGGAAGAGTTTATCCAGACCGGTGTATCTGCCATCGACGGACTGAACACATTGGTTCGTGGACAGAAGCTTCCGATCTTCTCGGCATCCGGACTTCCACATGCCAATCTGGCAGCACAGATTGCAAAGCAGGCAAAGGTACGCGGAAGCAATGAGAAGTTCGCCGTAGTATTTGCCGCTATGGGTATCACATTCGAAGAGTCGAACTTCTTCGTAGAATCTTTCAAAGAGACAGGTGCTATCGACAGAACCGTACTGTTCGTCAACCTGGCAAATGACCCGGCGATCGAACGTATTTCCACACCTCGAATGGCGCTGACGGCAGCCGAGTATCTGGCATTTGAAAAAGACATGCATGTACTGGTAATCATGACAGATATTACCAACTATGCAGATGCGCTCCGAGAAGTATCTGCCGCACGTAAGGAAGTACCGGGACGCCGTGGATATCCTGGATATATGTACACCGACCTTGCAACGTTATATGAAAGAGCCGGAAGACAGAATGGCAAGAAGGGAAGTATCACACTGATTCCGATCCTGACCATGCCGGAAGATGACAAGACGCATCCAATCCCGGACCTTACCGGCTACATCACCGAAGGCCAGATCATCTTAAGCCGTGACTTGTACCGCAAAGGTATCAAGCCTCCGATCGATGTATTGCCATCCCTGTCCCGTCTGAAAGATAAGGGAATCGGAGAAGGTAAGACAAGAGCCGACCATGCAAATACCATGAACCAGTTATTTGCGGCATATGCGCGAGGAAAAGATGCGAAAGAATTAATGACTATCTTAGGAGAGGCAGCTCTTACTGATATTGACCTGGTATATGCGAAATTCGCAGATGCATTTGAAAAGGAATATGTATCACAGGGATACGATACCGACAGACCGATTGAAGAGACACTGGAGATCGGATGGAAGCTGTTGTCTATGCTGCCAAGATCAGAGTTGAAACGAATTGATGATAAGTTCTTGGACGAGTATTATGGTAAGCAGTAAGCCATGCGCAGATTGATCAGATATGGAATGCAGGTTAACCTGCGATTCCATATCTGGCAAGATGCATAGGGCGTCAGCCCTCAGCGAGAAGAAGCGAAGCGGATTCTAGCCGGCATGGCGTCCAATATATAAAGTATAGAAAGGAGTGATACTATGGCGTCAACCCAGGTAACCCCTACCCGTATGGAACTGACCAGAACTAAGAAGAAACTGGTCACAGCCATAAAAGGTCACAAACTTCTGAAAGATAAACGAGACGAACTGATGCGTCAGTTCCTGGATCTGGTAAAAGTGAACATGGAACTTCGGGAAAAGGTAGAAGCGGGGATTCGTTCAGCTAATAAGAACTTCGTCATAGCCAAAGCCGGCATGGATGAAGCAACCCTGAACACGGCATTGATGGCACCGAAGCAGGAAGTAGATCTGGAAGTCGGACAGAAGAATGTCATGAGTGTAGACATTCCTGTATTCGAGACGAAGACCAGAACGGCAGATGCGAATGATATCTATTCGTATGGATTCGCATTTACATCGAGTGATCTGGACGGAGCCGTAAAATCTCTGGCAGATATCCTACCGGATATGCTGAAGCTTGCAGAGACAGAAAAAGCCTGCCAGCTTATGGCAGCTGAGATTGAGAAGACCAGAAGACGTGTCAACGCCCTGGAGCATGTGATCATTCCGGAGGCACAGAAGAATATCAAGTATATTACGATGAAACTGGACGAGAATGAACGAAGCACCCAGATCCGTCTGATGAAGGTGAAAGATATGATGCTGGAGGATGCGCATCATTACAAAGAAAAGGAGTAGGAATACTGAGAAATTCTCAGATAAAAATCCGCAGATATAAGTTGAAAAGCTTAAATCTGCGGATTTTTTATGTCAGAATAAGCTGGAAAATAGTTAGAAACCCATTCTTATTGTACGCAAATTCATTGACAAACCACTACTGTGTGATACAATATAGTTAAGAACTACTATAGTATACAAGGTAGGTGAAAATATGTATGATAAATCACAATTAATGAAGGGAACTTTAGAAGGATGTATCTTGCAGATTTTATCCGAGACGGTTACATACGGATATGAGATTGTAACGACATTGACAGAGTTCGGATTTGAAGATGTAAAAGAGGGAAGTATTTATCCATTACTTGTACGGTTGGAAAAGAAGGGAATGATTTCTTCAGAATTACGTCCTTCGCCGCTTGGACCGAAACGAAAGTATTATTCATTAACGTCTGAAGGAGAGGCATATTTGCAGGAGTTTATTAAATGCTGGACGGAAGTACAATCATCAGTAAATAGAATTTTGAAAAAGGAGGAGTAGATTATGTTGACGAAGAAAAATAAAAGAAAGGTCAGGAAGATGAAAAAATACATCAAGACATTCCCACTTACAGAAAAAGAAATTGACCAAATGATTGAAGATATCACTGGAATGGCGGAAGAAGCACAGGAGCGTAATGAAAATTTTGAAACAGTACTGGGAAAGTCGGTTCATGAATTTTGTGATGATCTGATTTATTCTGTAGGAGGAATCAGAGCACCGGGAGGACGGAAATTAATTAGAGGAACTTCGATATATTTTCAATTGTTGGGACTTTGGGGAATTGTAGGTTGTTTGATTAATGTTTGTTTTTTGGCTGGAGAACGTGTACACACATTATGGATGCTTGCAATTGCAATAGGCATCTGGTATCTGGGACATTATGGGGAAGCAAACTGTAATAATACAGAAAAAACAAAACAGTTAACAGCAGGAATTGTTATCTATATGGGTGTTAATTTGTTAATGTATTGCAATGAAATTATTATTGCAATAGATAATGGAAAAGCTTTTTTGAAAACGTCAGATTTCCCAATTTTAATTATTGGAATTATTGTTAATTTTGGTCCAGCAATTCTGTATCTGGTTGGGGCAAGAAGGAACAGACCGGCAGAAGAACAGATAAAAGTTGAGAATAGATGACAAAAGATGGGAAAACATTTTCCTTTAAAGGAATAGTATATGAAAGTATTATTGAAAATATTAAAAAAGAATGTGCGTAATAGTATTGTATGTTTTATGAGTACTATTTTAGCTGCAATTATATTATTCGTGTTTCTTGGAGTTAAAGAATTGGTTCTTGGAACGATGAGTATGGAAGAAAGAGTTCGGTCGCAACAAGGAGTTGCGATTCAAACGTACATGTATATATTGCTGTTTATTGGCCTGATTTTGATCAGCTATACAGTAAGCAATTATAGCCGGATAAGAATCAAAGATTATGGAATGTTTATGGTATTCGGAGAAGAAAAGAAAGATATTATCCGGATGATAATTCTGGAATATGGGATTATATGTGGTATTTCGTGGCTGATTGGGTGTGTACTAGGAACGCCTTTTGTAATTCTTCTTCAGTCTATATTCAGAAAAAAAGGGATTCAAACAGTTCAAGATCCATGCTGGTTTCTAAAGAATATTGGAAGTACATGTTTTTATATGTGTGTTATTTTGTGCATTGCAGTAATCATGAATATAATAAAAATTCAAAACAATTCACTGGCTTCGCTTTTGAATACGGAACAGAAAAGGGGGACGGTTCCGTCTGTTAAAGCAAGCGTGATAGGTGCGGTTGCAGGGCTGATCTGTTTTGTGTTTGCAATTATTCTTTTTTCGAAGGTTCCTATGACATATCCACGTATGAAATATGGAGTTCTTTTTTCGCTGACCGGATTATATCTTTGGTTTACTTATTTGGGAAATGTTATATTGCGATGGGTGAAAAAGAAAGAAAAATGGTATGACAGACATATTCTTACACTAAAAACGTTGTATCACAGATTTTCAGAAAATAAAAATATAATTTTAATTGTTTTTATTATTAATGTATTTGTATGGGTGATTGTAAATATCAATATTATAGAATACGGTAATCTTTCTTCCGAGTATTTATGGAAATATCCATATAATTATGTATGTATGACAGAAGAAAAATATACAGACGAAATTCATAAGGTTATAAAAGAACCAGATGAAAAAATAGATGAATATGCGTATATTCCGCTCATAAGCAATGATGGAGGGGAATATGTAGGTATTTCGGAGGATTCCTATAACAAACTTACAAAGAATAAGAAAGAGCATATCAAACAGGGAGAGGTAAAGGCAGTTCTGGAAAAATCAAAACAAGACGATGAAAACATGTTTCAGGATAAACATGTTTATTTAAAAACAGCAACAGGAATGCGTAAATTTGCGATAAAAAAAGAAGTGAAAGAAGTTTTATTTGTTGCTCAACAGTCGGATATTATACGAATTCTGGTTATGAATAATAGTGATTTTGATATGCTTAGATCTTTGCAGAAAAAGAATACGGTTATTATGACGCAGCAAACAGAAAAAGAGACGGCGATTGATGAGGGCAAATTAAAAGTATGTGAAAAGAAATATGAGATAATTGGTTTTTATAAAGGCTCATTGATGAAAGAAGACAGACAGGATGACCTGACAACTCTTATCTTTTACATTTGTATTGGTGCATTTTTGATTATTAGTGGAATAATGATTTTATCTATAAAAATATGGTCAGACATTTCTAATGTAAGTATGAAATATGGATTCTTGAAAAAAATAGGCATGGAGACCAAAGAAATAAAGAAAAATGTGAAAAAGGAACTTTCGCTTTCTTTATGGATCGCATTTATACTTTCGATTGTAATAAGTGGTGGTGCTTTGAGTTATATTACATGGAACGTTGATTGGCTCTTGAAAAAACAGGTATTGATAACATTTTTTGCACTGTTATTATTCCAGGCCGGGTACATTATCTTATTGAGAGAGTATGGATGGAGACTTGCTAATCAGCAAATTCAGAGTGAAAGAAGGGAAAAGATATGGAAGTGATCAGCGGAGAGAAAATTGTGAAAAGTTACGGTAAGTTTAAAGTGTTAAAGGGTATTAATTTGAATGTACAGGATGGCGAATTTGTAGGAATTATGGGAAAATCAGGAAGTGGAAAGACGACACTTTTGAAAATTCTGGGACTCATTGAATCTGTAACAGATGGGGCACTTTTATACAAGAAAGATGAAATATCAAAACTGTCAGATAAAGAACTTGCGAGAATACGAAGAGAAGAATTAGGCTTCGTATTTCAGGAATTTTATTTGATGGATAGTTTAGATGTTTTTGAAAACATTATGTTGCCTTTCTATATCAGCAAAACAGTAGATGATTCCAAAAAGGAACGAGCGAGAGTGTTAATGGATAAATTCGGAATTAGGACTTTGGAAAAAAAGATGCCGGCCGAACTGTCAGGAGGTGAAAGGCAGAGAGTTGCAATTTGCAGAGCATTAATAAATGATCCAGAGATTATTTTCGCAGATGAGCCTACAGGAAACCTTGATTCAAAGTCTGGAAAAATCGTGATTGATGCATTGAAGGATATTAATGAACATATGGGGAAGACAATCATTATGGTTACACATGACCCACAGATGGCAAGCTATTGCAGCCGGTTAATTCTGCTGAAAGATGGTGTGATATTGGAAGATTTGGAAAAGAATAGAAATCAAGAATCATTTTATCAGGAGATTCTTGGAAAGATGAAAGAGTTGTAGAAAATTCACCAGATTCACAAAAATTTAGCATTTCTAAACTGCGCATTGAAAATAAAAATCAGGCATGTTATTCTAGAAACACACAGATAAATTCTAGTATCTGCACTGTATCTATATTTACCAATGCGTTTACTTCAGATGTAAAAGGCTACTCTATTTCAGGAGGTATAATATGCCAAAGAATAATAAAATCAAAATATTATGTCTGCTCATAATCGGAATCGTATTTTTGTATATATATGGACCAATTGCCTTCATGAAAGATGGATTAGTAACGAGACAGAGTGTAAATTCTTTTGATGAATTATACGAGTTAGGACCAGCACGCCGGCATAAATGTGAAAATGGTACACGTATTTATATTGTATATTTTGGATGGTCTGCTCCAAAAGTTAAAAAAGAAATAGTATATCAAAAGAATGAAGAAACACAAAAGCAAATAGTGGATGTTGATACGCAAAAGATTATCCCGGGGTTTTATTATATTTCATGGGATACAAAAAATTCTGTATATAGAATTGAAACAAGAAAAAAATATTATCTTGTAATACCGTATTGTTAAGTTTTTTAATTACATGTCATAATAAAAGATGGAAAAATATATTGATTAATATTTATCTGTGTGTTAACATATACCAAAGCATATTTCAAAAATTCCAAGGTATATAAAAATAAACATATACCATCTATAATCTAATTTTATTTCAGAAATCTATGCTTTCATACCAATCAATTGTAAAAAAGCAGGAGATGACTGAAAGAGTAAAAAGACATCCTCCTGCATACAGGAGGAAACAGAATATGGCGAAAAGAAAGGGTCAGAAAAGACGTAATCAAAAGTATCAGGTGAATAACCGGCAGTTAAAGGCAAAAAGGATGTACAAGGATACAATTTTTAGAATGTTGTACCATGACAAAGAGAATTTGTTATCATTGTACAATGCGGTGAATGGGAGAGAGTACACAGATCCGGAAAAGTTGCAGGTTGTTACATTGGAAAATGCGATTTATATGGGAATGAAAAATGATCTGGCGTTTATCATGGATATGAATTTATATTTATATGAACATCAGTCAACGTATAATCCGAATATTCCACTTAGAAATTTGTTTTATATTGCGGATGAGTATCAACGATTAGTGGTTCGGAAATCATTATATTCAACTGTGATACAAAAGATACCAACGCCAAGATTTTTAGTATTTTATAATGGAACAAAAGAAGTTGAAGATCGTAGTGAGTTCCGATTATCTTCTGCATACGAGAATCCAACAGAAAATCCAGATCTGGAGTTAAGAGTGACTATGCTGAATGTGAATGATGGCCACAGTTCAGATTTGATGGAACATTGTAGAACATTAAAGGAATATGCACAATATGTCGCCAGAGTAAGAAAATATGCGGCGAAACAGGATGTCTCTTTAGAAGAAGCAGTTACGAGAGCAGTTGACGAATGCATAGAAGAAGGAATCCTGGCAGAGTTTTTATTGAAGAATAAGACTGAGGTGATCAAAGTGAGCATCTATGAATATGACAAAGAGTTTGAAGAAAAGAAACTGCGGAAAGCAGAGTATGAGGCTGGAAGACAGGATGGAATCGAGATTGGAAGACAGGATGGAATCGAGATTGGAAGACAGGACGGAATCGAGATTGGAAGACAGGATGGAATCGAAATTGGAAAGCGGATACTCTTAGAAAAAATAATAAAGAAGAAATTGAAAAAAGGAAAATCAACAGAACAGATAGCAGATGAATTAGAAGAAGATATAAACATAATTCAAAAAGTGGTTGAGAAATTAAAAAACCAAATATAGAATTTGTCAAAAGAATTCCCTGAAGTGAATAATAAAACTTCAGGGAATTTATCATTTGCTCACTACCGGTATTATTCTGTAGTATCACGTCGGATCAATACAGGCGTAATCTGCTTATGAACCGGCTCTTTTAAAGGAGTTGGTTTTCTTTTTTTCATTTCATTCATCTGGAGAACCAGAAGCTCCATGGCAGTCTGTGCAATTTTCTCAATTTGCTGTCCAACGGTTGTGATTGGAAGAATAGCTTCGCTTGCAATAGGAGAATCATCGAATCCGACAATCTGATAATCCTTCGGAAGTTTTCCGTATTTCTGAAATATCAGGTTCAGGAACATACTGGCATAAGTGTCATTCGCAAGAAAGACTCCCTTTTTTTGTGCCGGATATTTCTCTTCAATTTCATTAAATATATTCTTTAGCTGAGCTAAAGTTTCCTGATAAGTGTTTCCCATATTTCTTTGGATCAGTTCGTGAGTAATATGATGCTCATTACAGATATCTTCAAATCCCTGAATACGCCCATAAGTCGGGAGGGTATCAGAAAATATGGAATTGATATGTAAAATGACATCACAGTTATTACGTATCAACAAACTGGTTGCCTGAACACCACCCAGATAGTTGTCTGTAGACACGCTGCAGACATGGTCACATTCCCGCTCAATCGTGACAACCGGGAGTTTATAAGAAGCAAGTTCTTCAGACGAAATGGTATTGCTTAAGACAATAAGTCCCTCAATCTTATAAGCCATCAGTTCATGAATATATTTTTCTTCAATCTCTTTTTTATTATTTCCAATGAATACAAGAAATTTATAATTATACTTTTCGTAAGTAGAAAGTAACTGGTTTAACATCTCAGAGTAATAGTGAAGATACAGGTTGGGGATGATAATTCCAACAAATTCACTTTTTCCATTAGCCAGTACTTTGGCGAGCTTATTTTCCTGGTATCCAAGGACATCCAGTGCATGAGTGATTTTTTCCTGATTTTCAAGAGTCAGAGAATCCGGATTATTAAAATATCTGGAAATGGTAGTTTTTGAAAAGCCTGTATAAGCGGCTATATCTGCAAAAGTTACTTTTTTCTGTTTCATGTAAATCCTCTTCCTTATAATGTATATTATCAGTATAGCAAGTGTATTGAAAAAAATCAAACAAAAATAACTGGTTAAGTAACCGGTAACTTTTTTCTCTGAAATCTATTGACAAGTAAGATTCTGGATAGTATTATGAACATATAAAGTAACCGGTTACTTAACTGGTTACGCAATCGTGAATCTGAAAGGAGAAAGCTATGAAGAAACGAACAGTAGGGGTACTGCTGGCAGCATTCTTTGCAATGGCATTGACGGGGTGTGGAGATAAACAGCCGCAACCAGGAGAAGTAAAGGGATATGACAAAGGCGAAGAATATCTTTCTATCTGGGTACATTCAATCGAAGACACAGAAGAAGGACAGTGCTACAGGAAATCTGTAGATGCATTTAATAAGAAATATGATGGGAAATATTTTGCAGATATTGAATTTATTCCACGAAATGACAGTGGTGGAGGCTATTCGGATAAGATTAATGCATCGGTTATGTCAGGAGATCTGCCGGATGTGCTGACTGTTGACGGCCCTAATATAGCGGCATATGCAGAGAACGGAATTATCCAGCCGCTTGCAAAATTAACAGACGAAGAAAAGAGCGTGTATCTGGATTCCATTATTCAGCAGGGAACGTATAATAACAAGCTCTATGCGCTTGGAGCAATGGAATCCAGCGTGGGACTTTATTATAACAAAGATATTCTCGCAGAAGCGGGTGTAGAAGTTCCAGATGCAGATCACCCATGGACATGGAGTGAATTCACAAAGGTGTTAAAGAAAGTACAGCCGGTAGTAGAGAAGAAAAAAGGTTATGCGCTGGATATGACTTTCCCGACAGGAGAAGCTACGATTTATTATTATGCACCGTTTTTCTGGTCAAATGGCGGTGACTTTGTAAGTAAAGATGGACTGAAGGTGAACGGTGTATTCAATTCAAAAGAGAATCTGGAAACAGTGAATTATTTTAAATCGTTTTTGGATAATGGATATATGTCTAAAGTACAGATCACAGACCTGTTCGAAAGCGGAAGAGCAGCATTTAAGTTTGACGGGGCATGGGAAGTAAATACAATCTATAATAACTATCCGGATGTAAACCTTGGAGTTGCACCATATGTAGTATCCGATAACTGGGATGGCGGAAGATATACACCAACCGGTTCCTGGGCATTTGCGGCATCATCAAAGACGAAGAAACTAAAAGGTGCGACAAAGCTGGTACAGTGGATGAGTGGTGTAGAAAGTGGAAAGCGCCTGTGGGATGAAAGTAAGAGTTTCCCATCTACATATGAAGCGTTTGAGAGCAGTCCGATTTTTGAAGAAGATGAGAATTATAAAGCCTTATATCATCAGCTCAGTAAATATGGACATCCAAGATCAAAAACACCTGTATATCCACAGGTTAGTGCATCGGTACAGGAAGTACTGGAAAATTCGGTGCTTACCGATAAAGATGCGAAGACAGAACTGGATAAATCTGTAGAAAGGATTAACGCAAAATTAAAGCGTTATGTGATGAAATAATGAAGAAAAGAACAGAATCCATTATGGGAATGGCGTTTTTTGGACCGGCACTTGTGTTACTTACGATATTTTTATTCCTGCCGATGATCCTGACATTGATTTTCAGTTTTACTGATTTCTTTGCTTTAAATCCGGGACTGACGCATTTTGTCGGACTGGACAACTATATTCAGATTTTTAAAGATGATGTGTTTTCACAGGCATTTTTTAATACCGTAAAGTTTGTGATCATTATTGTTCCGCTGCAGGGAATTGGAGCGCTTGTGCTGGCACTTCTGATTAATAAAGTGACGCATTGTAAGAAGTATTTCAAAGTAGCATTCTTTGTTCCGGTGGTCATGTCACTTGCTGTTGTGTCAACACTGTGGATCCAGATCTACAGCCCGGAAGGAATTATGAATGCAATCCTTTCTTTCTTTGGAATTGATGCACAGCCATTCATCAACAGTGCCAGTCAGGCACTTCCATCCATCGCGATCATGAGTGCATGGCAGGGAATGGGATATCAGATGATCATCTTCCTGGGAGGAATCCAGGCAATCAATCCGGCACTTTATGAAGCGGCCGAGATGGACCATGCAACACCGTGGCAGAAATTCAAGGACATTACCCTGCCGGAATTGAAACCATTGTGTGTGTTCGTTTTAATTACGATTACGATCGGAGCATTCCGTATGTTGGTACAGCCAATGGTTATGACCGGAGGAGGACCATCGAATTCAACGTATACGGTTGTGTATGATATATATGAAACAGGTACTGTTAACTGGGAAATTGGACTGGCATCTACAATGGCTATTGTATTCGCATTCTTTGTAATGATACTGACCGTGATCCAGACAATCGCAACAAGAGATAAGGAGGATCAGAATGTTAACAAAAAAGCAAAAAAGAAATAATTGGATACTGACGGTCGTACTTCTGATCGTATCATTGTTGTTCCTGTTTCCGGTTATCTGGATGCTGGCAAACTCATTCAAACCAGACGCGGCAATCACTGCTGATATGAACAGTATGGCGGCATTCATTCCACCGGCATTGAACGGCAATTTCTTTGAAAATTATGTATCTGTATTAACAAATACAGGATTTGTACGATATATGTGTAATACTTTGTTCTATGCAGCAATATTGATCGTACTTGGTGTAATTGTAAATGGACTGGCAGGATATGCATTGGCTAAGATTAATTTTCCATTCAGAGAACGCTGGCTTCTGATCATTATGCTTCTGATGATCGTACCGATGGAGACGATCATTACGATACATTTCCTGATCATTGCAAAACTTGGACTTCTGAATACGGTGCTTGGATATGTACTTCCAATGATCGTGAATCCGTTTAACATTTTCCTGTTCCGTCAGGTATTCCTGGGACTTCCGGATGATGTATATGAGGCAGCACAGTTAGATCACTGTGGACCGGTAAAATACTTTTTTACTATGGTTCTTCCAATGTCAAAGAGTGTAGTGGCAACGGTTAGTGTATTTACATTCCTGAATGTATGGAATGATTATCTGTGGCCGTCACTTGTATTTACATCCAGTGATCTTCTGACAGCACAGATTGGTCTGAATGCGATTACATCAAATGATAACACAACAACAGGACAGACCCTTGCAGTTATCACAATGGTAACAATTCCGGTCATTATTATCTATTCACTCTTCTCAAAACAGATCGTAGAGGGTGTAATATCAACAGGTTCCAAGGAGGGCTAAAAGATGAGCTTTATCGAATTTAAAAATATATGTAAAAAATATGCAGGAAACGATAAGAATTCCGTGACAGACTTTAACTTAGATATAGAAGAAAAAGAATTTATCGCATTTGTAGGACCATCCGGATGCGGTAAATCCACAACACTCCGAATGATCGCAGGATTTGAAGAGATTACAAGTGGAGACCTTTTTATTGATGGAAAACGTGTGAATGAGGTTGCACCGGCGGATCGAGGAATCTCTATGGTGTTCCAGAACTATGCACTGTATCCACATATGACGGTAGAAAAAAATATTTCTTATGGATTGAAGAACATGAAGGTTCCTGCAGATGAGATCAAGAAAAAAGTAGACTGGGCAATTGATATCCTGGGACTCGAAGAATATCGTTACCGTAAGCCTAAGAATTTATCAGGTGGACAAAGACAGAGAGTGGCACTTGGAAGAGCGATTGTAAAAGACCAGAAAGTCTTTCTGATGGATGAGCCACTTTCTAACCTGGATGCAAAACTGCGTGTCAGCATGAGAAATGAGATCAGTAAGTTACACAGAAATCTTGGAAGTACAACCATCTATGTCACGCATGACCAGGTAGAAGCCATGACAATGGCAGACCGCATAGTAATCATGAAAGATGGAGTGATCCAGCAGGTTGGTAAACCAATGGATCTGTATGAGCATCCGGTGAATAAATTTGTTGCGGGATTTATAGGATCTCCGCAGATGAATTTTTATGATGTGAAAGTAGACGGAAAGAAATTGATATTTGCAGATGGCAATACAGTGGAACTTCCGGAAGCAATTGCAAAACGTATTGCAGGATATTCAGAAGTTATCATGGGAATCAGAGGAGAAGATATCAAGTTTGATATAACTAATCTGGACGTTTATGGAAGTCATCAGAAAGCAGTTATTGACAATACGGAGATTATGGGAAATGAGAATAATCTGTATTTTGACTTCGGAGGAAGCGTAACGATTGCAAGAGTATCAAAATATGAAGTAAGCCAGGTGGGAGATGAGGTGGAATTTACCTTTATGCCACATAAGATGCATTTCTTTGATAAGGAAACAGAGCAGGTAATCGGAGCAGAATGATTTAGAATAGAAGAGGAAGAACGTATGCTTGAAAAAGCCAATGAATATATCAGACAGAATTACATAGATGAAAAAGAAAAACCATTATTCCATGTGACACCGGAAACAGGATGGATGAATGACCCGAATGGTTTCTCTGTATACCAGGGAAAAGTACATTTGTTCTATCAGTTCTATCCATATAAAACAGAATGGGGACCGATGCACTGGGGGCATCAGGTGACCGAAGATCTGCTAAAATGGGAAGCATATCCGGTAGCTATGGCACCTGATCAGGATTATGATCACATAGGATGTTTCTCGGGAAGTGCAGTAGAAGCTGATGGAAAGCATGTGCTGCTTTATACAGGAGTAAGCCAGAAAGACGGAAAAGAAATCCAGAATCAGTGCATTGCCATTGGAGATGGGAAGACTTATGAAAAATGGCAGGATAATCCAGTTATAAAAGGAGATATCATGCCGGAGAAATTTGACAGAAAAGACTTCCGTGATCCGAAAATATGGAAAAAGGATGGCAGATATTATTGTGTTGTAGGCAATCGCTATGAGGAAAATTGTGGGCAAATAGTCTTATTTAGCAGTGCGGACTATAAAAACTGGCGGTATGAAAAAGTCCTTTTGAGAAATGACGGAAAGAATGGAGATATGTTAGAGTGTCCGGATTATCTGGAAGTAGACGGGTATCCTGTAATCATTTGTTCTCCGCAGAATATGCATGCTCAAAAGTACGAATTTCATAACGGTCATAATTCCATTTATATTATTGGAGATGCAGAAAAAGAAATATCGAATTTTGCATGGGAGAAAAAGAGAAGCCTAGATTATGGACTGGACTTTTATGCACCACAGACAACAGAGCTTCCGGATGGCAGGCGGATCATGGTCGCATGGATGAAGTCGTGGGATGCACGTGTCATGACAAAAGGACAGAAATGGCAGGGAATGATGACACTCCCAAGAGAATTAAAAATCAAAGATGGGAAAATCTGGCAAAGTCCGGTGAGAGAACTGGAAAAGTATAAGAAAAATCCAATCATCTATACAGAACAGAAAATTAGCGGACAGATGTCTTTGGATGGTATCAATGGCCGGGTGATTGACATGACGGTAGAACTTACGAATGTAGAAGGTAGGGAGTTCAAGGTAGATGTGGCACATAATGAAGAATATACAACAACATTTACATATTATCCGGAAAAACATCAGATTGAAATTGACCGGACCTACAGTGGTGTAAATGCAGATGTTGTCTGTGTGAGAAAGATAGAAATTGCGGAAAAACATCATGCGCCGAAACTACATTTTATCATGGACAGATATTCTGTAGAATTATTTATTAATGATGGAGAGCAGACGGCAAGTGTGGTCATTCCTACGCCATTGGAAGCAAATGAAATTATATTTACTAGTGATGAAGCGGCAACCGTTAATATTGAAAAATATGAGATAACATTCAAAAAATATGAGATAACATTCAATTAGAAGAGATAGTTTCTCATTCACCGATTGATGTCCCCGTGCATATCTTAATACAGATAGAACCGCCAAGGAGCAATCAGGATTATGGAGAACAAATTACCGTTCTATATGGCTTATCCGGTTCCGCTGCTGTATAATGATGACCGGAATGCGAGAAGAGACTATGACTATATGAAAAGCATTTACCCGGATACGGCGAAGAGAGTACTTCCTTATATGGAAGAGGAATGTGACAGAATGGAATATGACGGAAGTATGATGTATGATGAATATCCGGACCGCCTGCAGCTTCGTCTGATGTGCCGCAGGATCTATGATAAGGCGGAGAAGGAAGAAGAGAACCCGGGTGCCTGGCTTATGGATCTGATCGAGGTTATGACATATCAGGAACTTTGCAGGAGACGTGTGGAACATAGAGAGATACGTAAAAAAATATATTGATCTACAAGAGGGCATCTGGAAAAAAACTTCCACTTCGCCCTCTTGTATGTTATACTGTGCGGTGATAATTATAGTTTTCAAATGAAAGAAAAAATCAGAACATAACATACAGGAGGGCACATCATGGCAGATAATAACATTATTTTTATCGGAATGCCGGCAGTCGGGAAAAGTACAGTTGGTGTGGTAATTGCAAAGAGACTGGGATACAGATTTGTAGACACAGATATTCTGATTCAGGAATCAGAAGGGAAACTTCTGAAAGATATTATTGCTGACGTTGGACCGGATGGCTTCCTGAAAGTAGAAGACCGGGTCAATGCACAGGTGAAAGCGGAACGTACCGTTATCTCGCCGGGAGGCAGCGTAGTATATTGTGAAAATGCGATGAAACATTATAAAGAAATCGGCAAAGTCGTATATTTACAGGCATCCTTTGAGACAATAAACAGCAGACTTAAAAATGCCAAAGGCCGTGGAGTGGTATTGCGTGACGGACAGACGCTCAAAGATCTGTATGATGAAAGAGTAAAGCTTTTTGAAAAGTATGCAGATATTACAGTGTGTGAAGATAATCAGAAGCTGGAAGATACGATTGAATCGGTATTAGATGCATTAGGGGAGTAAAAGTGCACAAGTATAGATAGAACAATTGGAATATGTTACAATAAAATTACATAACTGTAAAAAATATTTTACAATTGGAAAATTTGTGCTATAATAGGCGCGAACCCTTTTTAGGGGTTATATTGTGATGCAGAAATTTATGCACGAATTTTAGAAAAATTAGATTTAGAGATATTTAGAATTAGATAATTGAAACAGATTTGCAGAAAGATAGAATAGCAGATTAAGAATAGTTTTATTGTAGATAGAGATTTATATAAATATTAATGAGGTGTAATTGATGGAACAGTATATTATTAAGGGCGGTCATCCGCTTGTGGGAGAAGTGGAAATCGGTGGTGCGAAGAATGCAGCACTTGCAATTCTTGCGGCAGCAATCATGACAGATGAAACTGTATTGATCGATAACTTACCGGATGTAAATGACATTAACGTACTGATTGACGCAATCGAGGGGATTGGAGCACAGGTACATCGTGTTGACCGTCATACAGTGAAGATTAACGGAGCCAGCATTAAGAATGTAGATATCGAGTATGATTACATTAAGAAAATCCGTGCTTCGTACTATCTTCTCGGAGCATTACTTGGAAAGTACAGACGTGCCGAAGTTGCACTTCCGGGAGGATGCAATATCGGAAGCAGACCAATTGACCAGCATCTCAAAGGATTCCGTGCACTTGGTGCAGATGTAGATATCGAACATGGCAAGATTGTTGCAGAAGCAGACCGCCTTGTTGGAAAACATATTTATTTTGACGTTGTAAGTGTTGGAGCAACCATCAATGTTATGATGGCAGCAGCTATGGCAGAAGGACTTACCATTCTGGAAAATGTTGCGAAAGAGCCGCACGTTGTAGACGTTGCAAACTTCCTGAACAGTATGGGAGCCAACATCAGAGGAGCAGGTACAGACGTGATCAAGATCCGTGGTGTACAGCGTCTCCACAGCACAGAATATTCTGTGATCCCGGATCAGATTGAAGCAGGAACATTCATGTTCGCAGCAGCAGCTACCAGGGGAGATGTAACGGTACTAAATGTTATTCCGAAGCATTTGGAAGCTACGATCGCAAAACTGGTAGAAATCGGCTGTGAAGTGGAAGAATTCGACGATGCTGTACGTGTCGTATCAAAGGGAGATCTTACAAGCACACATGTGAAGACCCTTCCGTATCCTGGATTCCCGACAGATATGCAGCCGCAGATCGGCGTGACACTGGCCTTATGTAAGGGGACAAGTATCATTACAGAGAGTATTTTTGAAAACCGTTTCAAATATCTGGATGAGCTTGCAAGAATGGGAGCCAATGTAAAGGTAGAAGGCAATTCCGCAACGATCGAAGGCGTGGCAGAATTCTCCGGAGCAAGAGTAAGTGCACCGGATCTTCGTGCAGGAGCCGCACTTTGCATCGCGGGTCTTGCAGCGGATGGAATCACAATTGTAGATGACATCGTATATATCCAGAGAGGATATGAAAGATTCGAAGAGAAACTTCGCAGCATTGGTGGAATCATCGAAAGAGTAGATTCTGAAAAAGCGATTCAGAAGTTCAAATTAAAAGTAGGCTAGATGATACATTTTCTTATATATGTCTATTGACAGTACAGGGAAAATAGAGTAAAGTCTTAGTCGTATCAAAAATAACTTAATAAAAGCAAACTTTCTCTTATTCAGAGCAGTGGAGATACAAAGGATCTGTGAAACTGCGGCAACCCCATTGTAGGAAGGTGCCAGCCTGAGCGAGTGATCGAACAATAAGAGGATTGGTTTATGAAGATATCAAACCGTCCACTTATATAAGTGGACGGTTTTTAAAACGCCATGCGTTCGGAAGAAGCTGCCGGTGGCAGGTTCTGGAGATACAGACAATCCCAAGAGAAAGAATGCAGGAACTGTTTTTTAGAAAAGAAGGAGAGAAAAGAACGTGGAAAGAAGATTATTTACGTCAGAATCAGTAACTGAAGGACATCCGGATAAAATGTGTGATCAGATCTCAGATGCCATTCTGGATGCATTGATGGAGCAGGATCCAATGAGCCGTGTTGCATGTGAGACAGCAACAACAACAGGTATGGTTCTTGTTATGGGTGAGATCACAACGAATGCATATATTGATATTCAGAAAATCGTTCGTGATACGATCAAAGAGATTGGATATACAAGAGGAAAATATGGATTTGATGCAGAGACTTGCGGTGTGATCACAGCAATCGATGAACAGTCTACAGATATCGCTATGGGTGTTGATAAAGCACTTGAAGCAAAAGAGCATACAATGTCAGAAGAAGAGATTGATGCAATCGGAGCCGGAGACCAGGGAATGATGTTCGGTTATGCTTCTGATGAGACACCGGAATATATGCCATACCCGATCGCACTTGCACACAAGCTTTCAAGAAAGCTTACAGAAGTAAGAAAGAACGGAACACTTCCGTACTTAAGACCGGATGGAAAGACACAGGTTACGGTTGAATATGATGAGAATGGTGTTCCGGCACGTCTGGATGCAGTCGTACTTTCGACACAGCATGATCCGGAAGTGACACAGGATCAGATTCATAAAGATATTAAGAAATATGTATTCGATGCAATCATTCCGGAGGGCATGGTAGATGAGAAGACAAAGTTCTTCATCAACCCGACAGGACGTTTTGTAATCGGCGGACCACACGGAGACAGCGGACTTACAGGACGTAAGATCATCGTAGATACTTACGGTGGAATGGCACGTCACGGCGGCGGGGCTTTCTCTGGAAAAGACTGTACAAAGGTTGACCGTTCCGCAGCTTATGCAGCACGTTACGTTGCCAAGAATATTGTTGCTGCAGGACTTGCCAAGAAATGTGAGATTCAGTTGTCTTATGCAATCGGTGTAGCACATCCGACATCTATCATGGTAGATACATTCGGAACAGGTGTGTTAGAAGATGACAAACTGGTAGAGATCATCCGCGAGAACTTTGATCTGCGTCCGGCAGGAATCATTCAGATGCTTGATCTTAGAAGACCAATCTACAAACAGACAGCGGCTTACGGACATTTCGGACGTACAGATATTGATCTTCCATGGGAGAAACTGGACAAAGTAGAAGATCTGAAAAAATATTTATAGAAATTTTATAAAAGTTTATGGGTGCTTTGGTGTGAAGCACCCATTTTTCATGCTATAATTTTTTTTAGTGGAGGACAGATACATGAAGCTGAAAACGCGATTAGTTATAGCATTTTTTACGATTATCATTATACCGGTCCTTATGGCAGCCATGATGGTTTCAATGGTATGCCGCTATCAGATCGGAGTGGTGGAGAAGAATTATGGGATTACAGGAACGACGATTTCTGATTTTACGAATTCCATGCAGGTACTTGCACGTGTTACGGAGAAGCCGTATCATGAACTGAAGGATATGTCAGAACAGGCATCTGAGATGGAAGATGCGACAGAACTGGATCAGTTTAATAAAAAACTGGAGAATAAGAATGCATACCTGCTGGTGAGAAAAGACGGAACAATCGTATATACGGGCAGCGATGATGATCGTGTAAAAGCGGTGATCGAACAATTGCCGGGATATGGAGATACAGATACAACATCGGAGAACGGGATTTATCTTGGCGGAGATGCAGAAGCATTGGTAAAACAGGTAGATTTCAGATATGATGACGGCAATAAGGGAAGTGCGTTCATTGTGTCAGATGTATCCAATGTAATTCCGGAGGTTGGACAGTTTTTCTGCGAAATCCTGATTGGAATTGTAGTGATACTGATACTTACTTCGGCAGCTCTTATTATATGGATTTACCGTGCGGTTATGGGGCCGATCGGCAAGATGCAGACAGCGGCGCAGAATATCAAGGATGGGAATCTGGATTTTGAGTTGAAACCGGAGGCTGACGATGAACTTGGAAAACTCTGCCAGAGCCTGGAAGAGATGAGAGGACGCCTGAAGGAAAGTGCCGAAGAAAAATTGAAATATGACAAAGAAAGTAAAGAACTGATAAGTAACATTTCACATGATCTGAAGACACCTGTGACAACGATCAAAGGTTATGCCGAAGGAATTATAGATGGTGTTGCAGATACACCGGAGAAGATAGAACGGTATGTCAGAACAATCTACAATAAAGCGACAGAGATGAATACGCTGATCAATGAGCTGACATTATATTCTAAGATCGATACGAATAAGATCCCTTACAATTTTAATATCGTGTCGGCGAATGAATATTTCAACGACTGTGCGGATGACCTGTCGGTTGAACTGGCAGCACAGAATGTAGGATTTGGTTATTTTAATTATGTAGAGAAGAATGTACGGATCATTGCAGACCCGGAGCAGGTAAAACGTGTGATTCACAATATTGTCAACAATTCGTTGAAATATATGGACAAACCAAAGGGAATGATCAATCTGCGTGTCAAAGATGTAGGAGATTTTGTACAGATTGAACTGGAAGACAACGGAAAAGGAATTGCGGCAAAAGACCTGCCGAATATCTTTGACCGGTTTTACCGTACCGACGCATCGAGAAATTCTTCCACCGGAGGAAGTGGAATCGGTTTGTCTGTAGTAAAGAAGATTGTAGAAGAACACGGCGGTAAGATCTGGGCAACAAGCAGAGAAGAGACCGGAACGACAATGTATTTTGTACTAAGAAAGTATCAGGAGGTACCAGTCAATGAGTAAGATATTAATAGTAGAAGACGAAGAAGCAATTGCAGATCTGGAACGGGATTATCTGGAACTGAGCGGGTTCACCGTAGAGGTTGCAAATGACGGAGATATAGGACTTCAGAAAGCACTGAACGAAGATTATGATCTTCTGATCCTGGATCTGATGCTGCCGGGAACGGACGGATTCGATATCTGCCGTCAGGTGCGTGATGTGAAGAATACACCGATCGTGATGGTATCTGCGAAGAAAGATGATATCGATAAGATCAGGGGACTGGGGCTCGGTGCGGATGATTATATGACAAAGCCGTTTAGTCCAAGTGAACTGGTGGCGAGAGTAAAAGCGCATCTGGCAAGATATGACCGTCTGACCGGAAGTGCGGCAGAGAAGAATAAAGTGATCGAGATCAGAGGACTGAAGATCGATACGACCGCAAGACGTGTGTGGGTGAACGGGGAAGAACGTACATTTACGACAAAAGAGTTCGACCTGCTGACATTCCTTGCGAGCCATCCGAACCACGTATATTCGAAAGAAGAGTTATTCCGGGAGATCTGGGATATGGAGTCCATCGGGGATATCGCAACGGTAACGGTGCATATCAAGAAGATCCGTGAGAAAGTGGAAGTGGACACATCCAACCCGCAGTATATCGAGACGATATGGGGTGTTGGGTATCGGTTTAAAGTATAAAAATATAACAAAATATTTTGAAATGCAAAAACCCCCCGGAGGTGTACCATGGTATGCTCCCCGTCAAGAGGACAATAAAAAATAATAAATTTTTGTATCGTCAG